>Ga0233444_10006600_pt1 | contig 10323 bp, 6 predicted proteins | sample SI_124_October20_6_FD_182792 | JGI IMG/M metagenome (GOLD analysis project Ga0233444, IMG submission 182792) | Seawater microbial communities from Saanich Inlet, British Columbia, Canada - SI_124_October2016_10_MG | ecosystem: Environmental > Aquatic > Marine > Inlet | place: Canada: British...
TGATTGTTGTTGCCGTAGCAGCAAGAGCTTCTGTATCAACAGTTTGAGTAGTATCAGTAGATGTTTTTGTTTTTGCACCAACAACTGAAGCAGAAATTGTAGCAAGAATTTTAATTTTATGACCGTTGTATCCACTACCTAAATCTATTGCCAATGTTTTACCTGTTGGCGATCCACCAAGAGTAAAGTCATCGCTAGTTGAAAGTGTAATTACATCACCAGCAGAACCAGTACCACCAGAACCTGTTGTCATAATTGAAACAGAATAATCGTTTTCTGAAAATGCAGTAAAGATTTCGTTTGTACCAGCAGTTATCGTTGCAGTTCCTGAACTTGATAAGGTAGCAACAAACTGTCTTCTAATTTTAAAACTTGTATCACTAACACTATCGTTATCAGTTGTTAATAATGTTTTAACAACATCATACGGCATTCTTGATATGGCAACATTTTTTTCTGGACTTTGTAATTTTGCTCTTCTTCTATTGTATGTTTTAGATGTTGCAGTTGCAGTACCTAAACCAATTGAAGTTTCTAATACTGTATCAGAAGAAATACTTTCTATAATTCTTGTAGTTGAAGTACCACCATCATCTGTAAATTGAATTTGATCTCCGATTCTAAAGTCAGTTAAGAATGTAGTACCAGAACCAACTAATCTATCTGATTGATCAAAAGGTGGTTCTAAACCAACACCAAATATAACATCACTATCTTCGGTTGCGTCCTCTAAAATTAGTGTGTCTCCACCATTTGCTGAGTTAGCATCTGTTCCGTCTAGTATTACGCTACCTTGTGATTCAGTTGTACTAACAGTTGAAACTGTTCCTGAAAATTGTTTGACAGCACCAAAAGTTGAATCTAATGAAGCGTTGGCAGTAAATGTAGGACTACCTGCCATTGAAACACCTTTAGTTTGTCCAAATTCTTTTTGTTCAAATCCTTGACAACCGAAAGCATTAAATTGAACTGTACCTGTTCTTGAATTAGTAGGTGCAGTAATTGTTTCAGCAACAGCAAACTCACCTTTAACATTATTTAAAACTATAACTGTGTGTACAGCTGTACCACCAGATGTCCATGGTGTATATGCAGTACCATCAACAGCAGTCGGTGCTGAATTAGTTGCAGTCGGCATATTATATAATTCAAATGTTGTTGCAGTTGGATTTTTTACAGTATGATTAGTATTAATTTGTGTCATACCAGCCACACTTGCAATTGTAATAGTTTGACCTTCAGTAAGTTGATGTCCACCTGAACAAGTTACCACAGGAGGTTGAGCAACAGTCACACCTGTTATAGTTGCTGAAGAAGCAGTTGAAAGACTTTCAATTACACCAGTTGCACCTGAAGTGCCACCAGTTAAAGTATCTCCTGTTGTAAGAGCACCAGACATTGCACCTGCTACATTAACATGAGCAAACATTTCTATGTCAAATAGATAATGTTTAAAAGTTGTATCGGTTACAGTTACCGAAGATAAAAAGTTTCCAGTTGCAGAACCAGAGTTATGTTCAAAACCTCTTGACTTTCCACGACCAATATCATAAACATATCCAAGAGCAGCACCAAAAACAGTACCTCTTGTTCCGTGTTCTTCATCTACTAGTCTAACTGATTTAAATGCTTCTGATTCTCCAGAAACAAATCCTATATCAGGTGTGCCAAAAACATCTTTAACATTAATAAAAGAACCAATATTAAATCTACTTACTGTTCCACTTACAGTATCAAAATCTCTTGCCTTATCTACATCAACATGAGTAGTTCCTATTTTTTTAATTTCATATCCTTTAACATATGCCTTACCTTGACCAAGACCAAATGCTAATTTAGCTTCTGAAGCAGTATTACCATCTGTTGATGTTGCACCAGCAGCAAATATACCACGATTAGTTCCTGATATTAAATGTTCTCTAATATCTAAATCAAAGTTATCTACTGTATAGTCACCAGACTCATCAAATGTTCTTCTTGCTAAAGTATCTTCAAAGTGACTGTATTTTGTATTGTCAACTCTATTCTGAACCTTACCAGATTCTATTCTCATCAACTCAACAAAACTTGCGTCAGCTGTTGAAGTTAAAGATAGTTTTGCTAAAGTTAAATCTATTTTAAATCTATGAGCACCGGTTGCGTTTGCGTTTGATGAACCAGTTGCGTTATCTAATATAGTTGTATCATCTGTTGAAGTTATAAATGTTTCTACGATTGTTAATCCAACACGATAACTTGGAGTTTGTGAATATTTTTCTAGTACTAGAGTTTGTTGATCTACATTAACAAAAAATCCATTAATATAATATGTACCAGCGTCTATATTTACAGCAGAACCAGTTGTACAAGTTGAAACGACTGCTGTTGAGGCAGCAGTTTGACCACTTGTAATTGTTTCTCCGTCTGTAAAGGCAGTTGCTTCATTAGCAGTACCAGAATTTCTATATTTTACAAATAATGTGTCAGGATCAGTACCATCAGTCGCAACAAATCCTACTACATCAGCAACTACACCAGATGTTCCACCTGTTATTGTATTTGCATTGTATAGTGATAATGTTCCGTTGAATGAAGTTAATTTAACAGCAAAATAATTTTGATCGAAAGATATTTGACCAGGAATCACCATAGCGCCATGGGCGAACATATGGTCACCAAATGATTCTATTTGATTCTGTAATATACTTTGTTGTGTTGTTAATTCTCTGGCCTGAACAGCAAAAGCTGGTCGATACATGACTCTATGAAACTTTTTATCTTCTGTAAAGTCATCAAAATAAGGACTAACATTAAAATCAGTTTTACTTGGCATTATTTTCCTTTATTATTTAAAATTCAACGATTAACTTAATGTTTTCCGTTTGGTCAGAAGCTCTTGTTATTGGACTTCTTTCTTCCACATAAATTATATCTCCTGAGTCAAATGCTAATTCTGGATTTGAATAACCAGAACTAAAGACTACACCATTTGTTGTAGTTGAATTACTTGTGTTAGGCGTAGCGGCCGCACTTGAACTTTGACCTGTGATTGCGTTTGCACCACTAAAGGCAGTTAGATTACCATCACTATCTGTTCCTACATCTGGAAATCTAGTTTGATACCAATATAAAATTTTATTTGTTGAATCATACTCTACAACTTTACCTACAGCACCAGTTGTTGCCTGATTAATTTCTTCATCAGCAGTAAATGTTCCTGATACAGAAGAAAATACAGTAGCATATAATTGTCTTCGAGTTGAAGCAGAAGCAACTGTTGTTGTTCCAAAATTATAAGGATCTCTTACAAGACCAATTCTTCTAAAGTCATTGGCAACACCAATATCAGAAGTACCTTCGATACCTACAAGTGATTTATTCATCATCACATAAAATCCACCTAATTCTTTTACAGCGTTAGCACCATGTCCACCTTTAGGTGGAATAATTACATTTAGATTATCACCTGAACCAGCACCACCAGCATTTGTAGCAGCAACAATATCAGCCGTTCTAATGTATGCAAAAGTATAACCTGTTCCTGCAGTTGTAACCGAAGCAGCCGTAATTGCACCTGAACTAATCGTCACAGAAGCAACACCACTTGATCCATCACCACGAATTGGGATAGCAGAAATTGTTGAACCTGAAGATGTATTAAAACTTGATCCACCAGCAATGATTTCAATTGTGTCTAATGCACCATCAACGGCAGCCGCTGATACAGTAGAGTCAGTTGAAACATGAATGAAATCTGTTGACATAAAATTTAATGTTTCAGCAGAAGTTAAAGAATACATATACTTCCATTTGTAGTTATCAGAAGTTGTAAAGATTGAGTTTGATGTAGATGTAGGTTCTACTGTTGAAGCAGTATTACCATCATTATCTATAACTTTATAAACAGCATATGAGCTGTTCATAACTACGAAAGTTGAATCGAATAGATTTGTTGCACCACTATTTGCTGTGTTAGAAGAACTTATATTGTGTTCGTATTTGTCATAAGTTGTTCCTGTTGTCCAGTTTCTTCTTGGTATACAATGTGATACATCTGTTGAAGCAATAATTTTTGCCCCTAACATATCATCATAGTTGTAAAATTCTGAAGCTACATCATCATTTGGTGTAGGTGGAGAAGCGTCTGTTCCTTCGGCGATTGTATTTCCTTGAACATCAGCATCTGAAGCCCAAGAGTGTGATCTACCTATGAATAAGTAATATGTCGTAGCTGCTGATTCTGAAAAAGACTCAACGAACTGTTCCGCATTGTTTATTCTAAATTTATTTGTAATTATTGCTGCCATTGTTTTTTCCCATTAAATATTAATGTTTCTTTCTATTATTTATAAGACTTTTCTAACTCGATTTAGTGACTTCTGTTGGAAATGCAAAATTAGTCTTAACATTAGGATTTGAGGTAGTACCATTAAAGTCTGATATTCTAATCGTTTCTCCATCAACACTAGTGTTTAAAGTACCTGTAAATCTTAAATTTGTCCAAGAATTAAGTCTAGTGCTAAATGAGTCTGATTGAGGGTGTTGTAATACGCCGTGTTCATTTTCTAGTATTATTTCACCTGCACCAGTACCACCTTCTAATGTGATTGCGTTATTGGCTGAGAATGCTGAAAGAGCAAAAGTGTTTAAAGTTTTTAATCTAGGACCTGCATAAGCATAGCCATTTGTTACCGAAGTACCTCTTGCTGTATATGATGTGTTTGTATAAAAGTTTGTTCTACTTCTTCTTTCAAGGTCTAGTGTAGTTTCAGGATATAAATTCAATTCTTTTTCAGTATTTGTGCTTGTATCTCTATAATCGTTTTGAGGTTCAACTGCTGATCCTGTTCTTGCAACAGCAGAAGATACTAAAGTTTTACCATCTAGTTGTCCAGCATTACTCATAAACTTAAATCCAACTCCTGTTCTTCTACTAAAGATAGTAGAGAATAATGTATTTAATCTCATGTAGATCGGAGCGTCTGAAGTACCAGAGAATAATCCAGAAGACAAAGTAGCACCAACTGGTTGTTTAACACCACCTGCTAATTGAGTTTGAATGTTTACCTCTCCAGTCACATAAAATCCTGATGGGTGAACTGATCTCTTAATAGAATCTCTCCACTTATTAATTGATTCTGCAACTCTAATTACATAAGAATAATCTTGATAGTATAAACTATCTTGAATCTTTTTAGAACCTTCTGAAAGATGTCCGTCTTGATTTATATAAGCACCAGCAGTTGTAATTTGAGCACCAATAGTTGCAGTACCAGTTAGTGGATCAGTTTTTGCTACAATAGCAGTTTCACTGCCAGAAAATGTAACCGTATCACCTTCAACTAACTCACTTGTTGTTGCTGTGTATTTTAAAAGAGGTGCTGTAAAGTCAACTACTGTTCCTGTTGCACCTGATACATTTGATGTAAATGTTTCATCAGCAGATATTGTTCCTGAAACTGTTTTAAGAACAGCGTAATGAGGAAATGCTAAAGTAGGTGCTGATGTGTAATTTATACCGTGTTCAATAATACTTAATGAAGTTGCTCTACCAATATCATCACCATAAGGTATAACAGTTGCACCTTGAACATTTAAAACAGCAAAAGAAGATTCATTAGCAATTCTTCCACCTTGTTCTAATTCAATTCTACTAAAATCACTTGTTATAGAAGATGTAGCATTTTCTAATCCAATAAATCTTGTACCATCAATTGTTGCAGTCGGTAAAGTTGTATATCCAGAACCACTTGCAATCATTCTTATATCTGTAATATCACCTGTGCCTGAAGCATTTTGTTGAACAATTTTATTTCCATTATATCCTGTTGAAGCCACTAAATCTTCTAATACAATATGATCAGTTGCTTCCATACCATAAGGTCTATCTATTTCATGTTCTTGATTGACAACATATATTCTATTAGCACTATCATCAATATATTCCTCTTGTAATATAGCACCAGATTCATTTTCTAATGCTGTTCTAACTTCAAGGTCTTGCATTGTTGTAGAAGTATCTAAAAACTTACCACCGTTACCATTATCAACAGCGTCTTCAAGTAATAAATCACCTGACCCACCACCTGTAATTGTTCCTATTTCTAATTCAACATGAATATCTAAACTTCCTGTTTCAGGTGCGATACCACCATTAACGATTGAAACTTTTGCCTCAGCAGTACCAGAACTAAATGTTAAAGTATCTCCTTCTTCATAATTTGCTCCAACAGCATTTACAATAACTTCTGATACACCTGCACCCGATATGTCTTGTATCTGAACTCTGGCTCCAGCACCTGCACCACCTGTTAAAGTTGCTTCATCACCAACTGTTAATGTATTACCATTGTTTGTAATTACAGCAGTTGATAATGCTTGTGATACGGTTACACCAATAGTAATATCTTCATCAACATTACTTATTCCTGTGACTTCAGCGCCATTTACAAAAGTACCTGTTATGGTTTCTGTATTCAATATGATCTCAATTATTTCTGTGCTACCTTCTTGAAATTTTAATATGTTTTCTACAATTGCAGTTGCTTCATTTACATCAGCATCAGCAGGATCATTTGCTTGTGTAATTGTTTGACCTGTTAAAAAGATAGGGTTATATACTGATTGTAATGCTGTTTGTGTACAACGAATAAAAGTTTGAATATTCCAAGAACCATCTGATACTCTTAACATATCATCTGTTGGTGTATAAACTTCTGCTGTTTCGTTAAATAATATTCTAAAGAAAGCCTTGTGTGCTTTTGCAGTACCTTTTGCTCTATATAAAGATTTAATATTCTTAATTAGTTTTCTTGTGCTTACAGCGTCATCTGTATCTCTAGGAATTGTATTAAGAAATTCCTCTTTCATCTGATTTAAGAAATCACTAATCGTGTGATCTGGATCAGAATAATTTAAAAGTTGTTGAATGTTCTCTACTGGATTTGCACGATACTTACCAACTTTAGCAGTTGCACCTGAAGTAGAACCAGTGACAATTTCACCTGTTATCCAACCATTGTTTGCTGATATGAATAATCTATCATTTGCTATCGTATCTTCTGCTAGAACTGTTGAAGTCGCACCTGAAGTAGAACCTGTAATGATTTCACCTTTTGTGAATGATCCACCAAAAGTATTTTCTTCATTTACAAGTTTATTATTTGCGTCTAATCCATTTTTATTTGTTTGATTAAGTAATACAAAACTATCTGTCGTACCTACTGTTTCTAAAAGTATCTGATCTATTGCTGTAAATGTATCTAAATTTAATTCAGCAGATTCCATGAATAGGAAATAAGATGTTAGAAATTCTGTAAATTTAGGGTGATCACTTAAAACAAATTCAGGAACTTGTTGTTTAATGAGTGTGGATAGTTTTTTTTTATTTGTTTTTTTCTTGTCCATTACCTAGCCCTAATAACTGCTGGTAGTTGTGTATGATGTACCTGCTTGTGAACTACCACTTTCGATTTCATCTACTGATCCAGTAAATGATGAGTTAGCAGTATCAATTGATAACACTTGATTTCTTACAGGAACAACATCATTTGAACTTGGCGTCACGGTTACTCTTATTTGAGTACTAGCTGCACCATCAACATTTGAAATGCTTGTAATGTTAGCAGAAGTTAAAATTATTTCTCCAGTTGTGTAATCAATTGTACCGAAAGATGAATCTGTATATATTCTTGTAGTACCACTTAAATAATAAACTCTAATAGCACCTTCACCATTATCATCTAGGAAATGTTCGTTAGTAGAACTGTCATCATTAATTTTAAATCCTGTTGATGAAACAATACCACCAGCACTTGCATTGTGACCAGAGTGTGGATTGTAAAATGCATTATTAAATGATAGTGTATATTTTAAACCCGAACTTAAAGTCGGTGTAATGTATTTGTACATTTTAATTTTTGTAATATTTGATAATATAGAAGTGTCAGCTTCATCTATTGTTTTTCCAACTGCTGAATATCTAAACATACCTGTAAAATCCTCTAATGTGTCTGTATTGTAGGTTGAAACAGCATTTAATACATTTGTTTGAAGTGTTGATACATCTTTAGTTGTTAAACTAGAATCATATTTAAAAGTTGTAGTTAAAGTTATGAAAGTAGTTTCAGGATCAATAATCACAGGTGTTACCGAAGCAACAGCATATGATTTAAGACTTTGTACTAAACTTGTTTTAGTGACTTCTGTTAAATTAGAACCCGATTTTGCTTTAATAGAAATATAAACTTTACCATAGTCAGGAGTGGCAGCATCTTCACCACCATAAACTTGAACTGATTGTGCATTTGCATATAAACTTTTTACAAGAACTTTATAGTCATCAGCTGTGACTGCTCTATCTTGTGATGTATAATCTCTTGGTGCATTATACTTAATTGATTTAATTGTTTCTGGAGCATCACCACCAGCTGCATTACCAACTGTTGTGATTGTCACACCTGCAAAACCACCAACTGTTCCTGATAATGTAAATGAGGTTGCACCATTTGGTTCATCTCGATTACAAGTCACATAATCTAATATGACAATATTACCATCAGCGATTGCTTCTCCTAAAACACCATCACCAAAGTAAACTTCAAATCTTCCATTTTCAATTTCTTGTAAAAAATAAACTTTAGATGTAGAATCCAATGTTGTAATACCACTTGCTAATGAATATGTATTTGTCGTAGAGTCTGAAGAAGATTCTTGAACTTTAACAGTAAGAGTTGTTGTGTCAACATTATCATTTGGTATAATAAATCTTTGATCTGTATCAGTTGTGTTTGCTGTGTATTTGTAATTTAAATATGTACCTTCGTAAATTACTAAATTAGAAAATTTATAAACACCATCTACTGGTGAAATGCTAACATCAGCATTATTTACAAAAGAATAGTTTGTTCCGTCAACCGTAGTTGTAAATTTTGTTCCTCTTGACATTGTGATAGAAGCGCCACTAGCATTATTTACTACAACATCAATTGTTGCTTGTGAAGCACTAGCACTTCTTGGAGTGTAACCAACTTGTTTTGCTAATGACACAACACTTGATCTTTGATCAGCACTATCAAGATACATTTCGTTTGCCAACATATTAGCATTGTATCCTAGGTAGTGTGTGTTGTAAGCAAGAACATCTAATAGAATATTCATACCAGCACCTTCAAAATCGTAATCAGTAAACTCGTCCTGTTGTGATAGGAAAGTTTTTAGATTATCTTTGATTCCGTCAAAGTCTAATTGTGATATTTCTAATTTAGTTGCCATATTATCTTAATCTTTCTAAAAATGATTCTACTTGAACTGGCTCAGAATGGTTAACTACATAAAAAGATATTGAAACAGAATATCCATTTCTATCTAAATTAGGCATATTTGCAACCTGTACCAATCGACATCTTGGTTCATAATTTTTAATTAATAATTCTATTTGTTTCCCAATAAAGTGTGAAATTTGAGGAGTTATATTTTCAAATAACAATGCTCTCAAATTAGACCCAATTTCTGGGTGAAAAGGTTTCTCATAATGATTTAAGTTAATTAGATTTCGTACACTTCTTTTTACTGATTCTACATCTAACATTTTTTGAATGTCTTTAGTAGCAGTATTTTGAGCAAAGTCTAAATTTAAATCTTTATAAATTTTTGCACTTCTCTTACTTTTATTTGTTAGTGTACCAGCGTCATAACTTGCCATATTTCTCTCCTACTACTATTTATAATGAAATTACCCAGCGAATACATTACTTGATCCTGCGGCCACAGAGGTGCAACCTGATATAGCGTCACCTATTCTACCACATCCCTTACCATTAACTTTAACAGTTGATGATCCTGAAGCAATAGCAGCTGCATGAGCAGGACAAGGGACACCAGGCAATAGATGAGTAGTATTTACATCACCTTGTCTTGAAACAGCTATGCCATTTGCAAAAACATTACTTGACCCAACAGCTCTTGTCATACCACTACAATGAGCCACATCAGCGTCACCTATTCTAGTCACAGCAGGCATTAATTTTTTTCTCTTTTCATTAATTCTTTTAATTTATCATTATAAGTTGACATCTCTTTATGATCTTCTTCTGTATGAGGAGATTCAGGAGATGTTGGCACAAACTTAATTAAATGATCAAACTTTTCAGGAATATCGTTAGCATTTGTATATTCAAAAAGTTTATCGCCTATTTTAACAGTATATTCACCAATCATTTTCTTTTTCGTTTTTTTCTCAGATAGTATGTTCTACCGTTTATCTTATAAACTTTTTTTGGTTTAAATTCAGGTTTTTCAGGTTCATATGCTTGAAAAAACCAATCAAATACTTTTTTAAGATAT
>Ga0233444_10006602_pt1 | contig 10321 bp, 10 predicted proteins | sample SI_124_October20_6_FD_182792 | JGI IMG/M metagenome (GOLD analysis project Ga0233444, IMG submission 182792) | Seawater microbial communities from Saanich Inlet, British Columbia, Canada - SI_124_October2016_10_MG | ecosystem: Environmental > Aquatic > Marine > Inlet | place: Canada: British...
GTTTAATTGCTGAGCACGCTGAGAAAGCGAGCAAATAACTGTGGAAACTATCATTGTAGCCATTAGGACATTCATGGAGGCCGGTGGCGATGTGTTATATCTCATCGCCGGGGCGACCTTCTTGATGTGGGCCATCGTTTGTGAGCGATACATATTCATTACCACCGAGCATAAGAAGGATGTGAGCGCTGCCCTGACGTTCTGGGAGACCCGTGCTGAGCGGACTTCCTGGAACTCTCGGATGATTCGGGAACGACTGATTTCCGAAGTCAATGAGCGTCTTAAGGCCAACATGGGGCTGATCAAAACATTGATTGCATTGCTGCCGTTGTTAGGTTTGTTAGGGACGGTGACGGGTATGGTGCAGGTTTTCGAAGCGATGACCTACTCAGGGGGTAACGCACGTTCGATGGCAGCGGGTGTCTCTGCAGCCACGATCCCAACGATGTCTGGAATGGTCGCGACGCTCTCAGGCGTGCTCGCGAATTCATTTCTTACCAGTAAAGTTGATACGGAATCAATCTTTCTGGAAGACACTCTGACCATGGATCACTAAAGCGTCGCTTTAACGATCGAACATAGAGAGCATCATGCGAAGAAGAACAATACAAGAAGAAGAAAAAGTAGCAGATTTAACACCCATGCTAGACGTGGTGTTTATCATGCTTATTTTCTTTATCGTCACGGCCACGTTTATTAAAGAAACGGGGGTCGAAGTCAATCGCCCGGATACCAAAACGGCAGAGATGAAAAAGACCGTGTCGTTGCTGGTCGGTGTTGGGTCAGACAGCGGTATTTGGATTGATAAAAAGAAAGTCGATATTAGAAACGTTCGACCTACGATGGAACGGCTGCACGCAGAGAATCCAAAAGGCGGATTGGTGATCCAGGCAGACTCAGTATCAAAGGTTGAGAAAGTTCTGGCGATTATGGATGCCGCCCGTCAAATCGGGATTACTCAAGTCGCGATTGCGTCGGAAGAGAATTAAGAGGGAAACCAGATGGTGATGTTTATAAGACTTGGTCTCTCGACGATCGTCGGTGTGGTGGTGACATTGGGACTGTTTTACCTGATGCAGTACCTAATTCAGGGCGCTGATAGCGCCTTGACGGACGATAAGATCGGTAATTTGGTTGACTTTGTGCGGGTCAAGCAGGATCAGCAATTAGAAACGAAACAACGTAAACCCAAGAAGCCACCGCCACCCGATGAACCGCCACCTGATGTGCCGCCACAAAACTTTAACGTGGCTGTGGACAGTGCGGGTTTCAACATGTCCAACGTCGATCTATCAGTGAGTGTTGATGTTGGTGGGGGCGGTTTTGGGATTAGTGATGGCGAATATCTCCCAATCGTAAAAGTGCAACCGCAGTATCCGAGGCGAGCTTTGTCTCGTGGCCTGGCGGGCTATGTCATTGTGGAGTTTACAGTGACCGCACAAGGCACGGTTAAGAATCCCTTCGTAATTGAGAATTGTGGCCATATTCCGAACGCGCGCTCGCCTGGTGATTGCGTCGATAAGCCGAACAGCGTTTTTGATTCCGCGGCCCTCAAGGCGGCAGCAAAATTTAAGTATAAGCCCAAAGTCATTGATGGGAATCCGGTTGAAACCGGAGGGGTTCAAAACAAAATCACGTTTGAACTGGCTGAAAGTTGATGGAGAGTTTAGGCATGAAGTTACAACGTCGCACGAGGGGTCTGGTCAAGAGCCTGGTCGGTATCGTACTAGTTATCAGTTTCGGTTTTGCTACGATTGAAGCGGTCACGGCCGCCGAGGACAAGAAGAAAACACGGCGTGTCCCCGCAATTAGCCAAAGCTTGTACAAGAAAATGTCTGAAGCGCAGGTCATGATCGATCCTGATTCAATTCCTCGCGAGGAGGGAGAACCGGCACCGATTCCAAAGGGCTCACCGCAAGACGGCATCCAAATGCTGCTGGACATGACAAAAAAGAAGAAGTTGAACTCCAACGAGTTGTCACAGCTTTGGAACTTGCTAGCGTTCGGTTATTACACGCTCGAAGATGTACCGAATACAATCTATTCTTATGAGCAGGTTTTGGCTGCCGGTAAGGTGGGTTTGATTACGGAAGCGCTCGAGAAGAATTCGCTTCGCGCGCTGTTTCAGTTGAATTATTCAATCGAAAAATACGAATTGGCGCTTAAGTATATCGACTTGTGGGAAGCCGTAAATGGCGCCCCAGATGCCGCCGTAAGTTACTTAAAAGCGACTGCTAATTATCAATTAGAACGGTTCCAAGAATCCTTGAAGTGGGCGCTCCAGGTCGAGGAAATCATCATCGCTGAAGGGCGTGAGATGAAGGAAAACTGGGTTTATCTTCAGGTTGTGCTCTACAGTGAACTCAAAGACGACGATAGTGTGATTCGGGTTTTAGAACGAATGGTCGTCGATTATCCCAAGAAGCAGTATTGGATGCATCTCGCCGGGATGTATACCGAGAAAGAGTGGGACGATCGCGCGTTATCCGCCTACTACGCAATCTACAGTCAAGGCATGTTTGAGAAAGACTCTGAGATCGTGATGTTGTCACAGCGCCTTCTAAACGCCGAAGTCCCCTATGAAGCCGCAATCGTTCTTGAGAAGGGTATCAAAGATAAGCTGGTTGAAACCAGTGAGAAGAATTTAAGATTACTTGCGACTTGCTACACGGTCGCGCAAGAGATGAGCAAAGCCATTGAGGCTTGGGAACGTGCTACGGAGTCGTCCGAAGATGGGGACATACAGTATCGTTTGGCCCAAGCACTTGCGCAGCAAGATCGGCATAGGGAAGCGGTAGGTGCCTATCGCCAGGCCTTAAAAGATGATGAACTGAAGTCGCCATCAGACGCTCAGTTTTGGATGGCTATCTCGCATATGTCGTTAGAAAATTGGGATCAGGCCTCAACGGCGTTCAAGGCGGCTTCGAAGCTGGATAAGAAAATTGAGAAACAAGCGCGTCAGTATATCCGGTATATTGCGGGTGAAAAACGTCGCCAGGCGGCTCTCAAGGAAATGCTCGAGGGGTAATTACCCGAGGCTCTAGCGTCGAATATCGGGGCTAGGGCAGGGGCCATCGCTAATCATTATTAGATGGTAATGAGCCCGTAGGCGTGTTCGTAGGGCAATCGCTGGTAGGAGCAAGTAAGCCTGGTGTCGTGCAAACGTGCGAGCCAGAGCCATCCGGATCATCGTGTCCATTAAGACCATGACGTAAACCACGCGCTCAGCATTATTCGGATATTAGACGGTGCACATAAAACACCGTGTTTAGTGTGGCGTCAGCACTGTAAAGATACTTAGTCTCATTCGACCGCGCAGCGCATTATAGCCATGAACCGGATGGGATTGAGACGGTGCTTACTCGGTAACCGCCATCGCTTGTAGCAAGCTATACTGACGCCACAAAGCTGTGGTTTCCTCAGATTCTAGGGCGGTCTCACGCACTGCGCAGTCTGGATCTTCGTCGTGTCGACAATCAGCAAACCGACAATATTGCGCCGGTACCAGCAAGTCCTGATAGCGTTCAGCGAACTGTGCCGGCTCAAACCAAATCTGTGCTTCGCGCATGCCGGGTGTATCGATGATCAAGCCGCTGTCGTTGGGGAGGATGCACAGCTCTCGATGGGTGGTTGTGTGCCGACCTTTATCATCAAAGGCGCGTACTGCTTGGGTTGGCATGTGATTGAGGCCGAGGATTTGATTAATCATGCTAGATTTCCCGACACCCGAAGAGCCAATAAGGGCGGCGCATTGGCCTGGATTTAAGTTTTTCAGCGGTCCGGCTAAGGTCTCGGCATCATGCATATTGACCGGGTATACCTTAGTCCCGTGCAAGATTGGCTCTAAGGCTTTAATCTTTTCCTCTGCATCTTCCGCGATATCGGCTTTGCTGAGCAGTAAGATAGCAGGCAGTCCACAACTCCACGCCATGGTTAGAAAGCGCTGAATTCGGTTGAGATTGAAATTTTGGTCAAGCCCGGACACGACAAAAATGAGATCCAGGTTCGACACTAAAATTTGTTCGAGATAATTGTCGCCTGACGCACGGCGGGATAGCTTGGAGCGCCTGGGTACTCTACCCGTAATCGGTGTGGTGGCATTATTGGCCTCTAATGAACCCAGAGTGACCCAGTCGCCAACAACAGGAAGGGCTGTTTTGTCTCGTGGGTCAAAGCGTTGGCCGGTTGTGAGTGCTGCGCGGACGATACCGTTCTCAGTAATCACGGAATAACGTTGGCGGTCTTGACGCATGACCCTGCCCAATCGGTCTAGATCGGTTTCGCGGTCGAAACTGCCGATCATTTCGTGATAGCCGAGCTGAGCCAGGATAGGATGGGTTTCTTTAAGATCTTGCATTGAGAGTGCCTCTAATGATCTTTCGTGCCAGTGGCGCCATGAGCGCAAGAATAATAAGTGCCGCGAGGAGCAAGCTGATCGGCCGATCGAGTAGGTAACTGAGGTTACCATCGCTAATAATCAAACTTCGACGGAGATTGTCCTCGAGCAGCCCGCCCAGAATAAAGCCCAATAGTAGTGGCGCCATCGGAAAGGCACGGCTTCGAAGCCAGACAGCGATCAGCGCGAAGGCGATCATCAAGTACAGATCGAAGAGATTAAAAGAAACCAAATAGACGCCGGTCAAAGAAAAGAAGATGATCAAGGGAGCAAGAATCGCCCGTGGAATATTCAGCAGTTTTGCAAAAATGGGTATCAGGGGGAGATTCAAGAACAACAAAATCAGATTACCGATATACATGGAGACGACGATCGACCAAAAGACGGTCGGTTCGTCCAAGTAGAGTCTGGGGCCGGGTTGGATACCGTAGGCAAGCAGGGCGCCTAACAATATGGCTGTCGTGCCAGATCCGGGGATACCTAGGGTAAGAAGCGGCACGAAGGAGCCCGTGCAGGCTGCATTGTTAGCGGATTCAGGGGCTGCAAGGCCTTTCAAATTACCTTGGCCAAAGGGCGGCCGCGGCGCCTTTGCGATGACTTTTTCGAAACCATAAGCGATAAATGACGCGATAGTGGCGCCCGCCCCGGGTAACACACCGATTAAAAATCCTAAAACGGCGCTGCGGGAAATCACGGGCGCAATACTGCTTGTTTCCTGAGCATCTAACCGGAGTGCCTGAGGTGGAATAACCGGTATTGCTGTTTGAGTTGGTTGCTCTGGCCTCAGCATCATCAGCGCCTCGGTTAGGGCGAAAGTTGCCATCGCGAGCATGACAAAACTAATGCCGTCGATAAGGTCCATCCGACCAAACGTAAACCTTGGGATGCCGGAGGCGAGGTCAGTGCCCACCGTTGATAGACACAAGCCAATTGCCGCCATCATAACGGCCTTAAGGTAGTGTCCAGGCTCTGTAAAAGAGGCAACGAGGGAGAGCCCTAAGAGCATCATCAAGGTGTATTCTGGAGACTGAAAGGCAAGGGATAGATCGGCCAGCGCAGGCGCTGAGATCATGAGTAAGACGACCGCGATGGTCCCGCCAAAAAATGAAGCATAAGCGGCAACCGCAAGTGCTTTTCCGGCGTGGCCGTTTCGAGCTAGAGGATAGCCATCAAATGCGGTTGCGACCGTTCCGGCAACACCGGGTGCATTGATGAGAATAGCACTGGTTGAACCACCGAATATGGCGCCGTAGTACACGCCTGCAAGTAAAATCATTCCGCTGGCTGGTTCTAGGTTATAGCTAATGGGAATCATAAGGGCGATCGCAGAAATGGGACCAAGCCCGGGCAGCATGCCGATCAACATGCCAATCAGACAGCCAGCTGCAACAAACAAGAGATTAGATACGCTGAGCGCTGTTGATAATCCCAGTAACAAGCCGTCCATCATGCGCTGTGGAACCAGATTGTTAGGAGTCGTCCAGGGCTGATGTAGATGTTCATTAAGTCGAGCAAACCCCAAAGTATCAAGGGAACGCCCACAGCAAAGGGCAATAAGAGTCGCCAGGCGATTGCGCCGGTCTTTCGAGCGCCGATGGTTAAGAAGGCGATGCTCGCTATGACAAAGCCAAGGACATCAATCAGGCTGATGTAGAGGACCAGGATCACGATCATGCTGAGAATGGGGTCGTTATAGGTGCGGCGCTCAAACCGGGGCGGTGGAGACGGATTCTGTTCGGTTGGGCTAAGCGATTCAGTGAGCAGCATGAGTAGTGCGGCCGTGAATCCGAGTCCGCCTGCCAGATAAGGAAACGCACTGGCGGTAAAGTCACCAGTGAGTGCCCAGGGGTCGATGGGGATCTGTGCGGCAAGGTATAGATAGCCAGTAAAAAATAAAAGAAGGATTAGCGCGGTATAGTTGATTCGAATCACTGACGGCACCGGCTGCGCATTTATCGTAAGTAACCAATACTTTGCATCAAGGATCGAATCTGCTCCTCCTGCTGCGTCAAAAAAGCATAAAACGCATCGCCCTCAATATAGTTTTCTGCCCAGCCGTTACGAAGTCGAATGTCTTCAAATACAGCGGTCTCTGAAACCGTGCGAAGGGTATGCCGCATCCGCACATATTGGGCATCTCCAAGTCCTTTCGCTGCGAAAAATCCGCGCCAATTCGCAAATACCAAATCAATCCCCTGAGCATTCAATAACGGTAAATCGGGTAGGTGGGGGATTGGGGTGGGTGCGGTGACCGCAATAATTCTAAGCAATCCTGCTTGATGCATTTGTAGCGCTTCACTCAGACCGGTTGATAAAACCTGGGTTTCTCCTGACAAAAGGCCTGCCGCCGCCTTACCGCCGCCGTCATAGGCGAGATAAACCAGTTCTTTGGGATCAGCGCCGGTAAGTTGCAGTGCTTTTGCGAGGACGAAGTGATCGGTATTACCGCGCACGGACCCGCCCGCAACAACGAGGGATCTTGGGTCTGCCTTGTAACGTTTTGCGAGGTCTGAAAAGTTCTGGAACTCGGAATCTGCGCGTACGGCAAAGCAGCTGTAGTCCGCGATCATTGCGGCAACAGGAACCAGGTCCCGAAAGGACTGAGGAAAAACGCCCTGTAGCGCCCGCACAATGATTGGCGTTGAGCTGATGAGCAAGGTGTTTTGCTGTCGCTCGGCAGTTTCAATCAGTTTTGCGATCGCGCGGCCACCGCCACCGCCGGCAGCATTTTCATAGGTAATGTTGGAGACCAGTTGCGTTTGGCTCAGCGCAAGCCCCACACCCCGCGCGGTGCCATCCCAACCTCCGCCCGGACCCGCTGGAATGAGGAAGTGAACGCGATCGAGTCCCAGGTCGTTGGCCGTGATGCTCGACCCGAAACCCATCGAAAGGGTCATTGCGAGCGCGCAAGTTATAAGTTTAGGCACTAGGAAACGGTCATGAGGGTTTCTGAAAAAGCCCAGTCAAGCCATGGGGTGAGCTTTTCTAAATCGGTCGCCTCAACGGTTGCGCCACCCCACAACCGCAGACCAGGCGGCGCATCGCGATAGGCTGCGATATCGAATGCGACGCTTTGTTGTTCGAGTAGCGAAGTCATTGATTTGATAAAAGCTCTTTGGGCTGAATCGGGGAGGCCATCAAAGATTGGATCAATAATTTTAAGACAGATCGAGGTGCTGGATTGCTGTCTAACATCAGGGGTTAAAAATGCTGCCCAGCTGCTTTGGTCGACCCAATTTCGAACCACGTTAAGGTTCGCTCTGCTGCGCGCGATGAGTGCAGGCAGCCCGCCAATTCGCTGCGCCCAAGCCAGCGCATCAAGCTGATCTTCAACGGCGAGCATGGAGGGCGTGTTAATCGTGGCGCCTTCAAATAAATCTCGAATCAGGGCGCCACCTTTGGTTAATCGAAAGAGCTTGGGTATCGGCCAGGCTGGATCGTAAGACTCGAGTCGTGCGACTGCTCGAGGCGATAAGGCGATCATGCCATGGGCTGCTTCGCCCCCCATCACTTTCTGCCAAGACCAAGTTACAACATCAAGCTTCGTCCAAGGCAGTGCCATTGCAAAGCTTGCAGAAGTTGCATCACAAAATGTTAAGCCTTCTCGCGCATCCGAGATCCAATCCCCATCGGGTATGCAGGCGCCGGAAGTCGTGCCATTCCAGGTGAACACGACATCACGATCAAGGGTTGAGACCATGGTCAGATCAGGGAGGCTGCCGTAGGGGGCATCAAAAATGCGAACGTCGGTTAATTTCAGCTGTTTTTGAATGTCTGTTTTCCAGCCAGCGCCAAAACTCTCCCAAGACAGTACGTCTACTCCTCGGGCGCCCAGCATGGTCCACATTGCCATCTCAAACGCGCCGGTATCGGAGCCAGGAACGATGCCGAGCACGTAATCATCAGGCATGCCCAACAGCGCTTTGCTTTGATCAATGACGGCCTTAATACGAGCCTTTGGTACGCTGGCTCGGTGAGACCGACCGAGTGCATCAATTGAAAGATTGCTCAGCGCCCAGTCGGGGCGTTTAGCGGTCGGCCCGGAAGAGAAGCACGGGTTATTGGGTTTTGTTTCGGGTTGGTTCATCGCATTTATCGGTTGGCTAGTGTTCAGAGTCGAGAGTATAAGGCATCATGGGGTTGTCTGTCGTTGCTGTAAGCTACATCTTCGTCAGATAGCCTTATTCTCAGACGGATCTGAAAACGCACACGGTTATCGGAATACTGCGCATGAAATCGAATTTGGTACTCGTTGGCTTAATGGCCAGCGCGGCTTTTTTTACGCTCTCAGGTTACGAGTTAATTCGATCGTCGGCGACGGTTTTATTTAAAGCGGCCTATGGTGCTGAAAATTTGCCGGTGGTTATGGCCTTGATGCCCGTGGTCATGTTTGCGGGCGTGTGGGGTTATGGCGCGCTGTTAACGCGCTTTGGTCCGCGCCTTACCTTAAGAATCACAACCATCGCTGCGGCCTGTTTGATGCTGCTGTGTTATAGCGCGCTGCAACTTGAGCTGTTGTGGGTTACGGCGGTGCTGTTTTTGTTGAAAGAGTTCTATGTGGTGCTTTTAATCGAGCAGTATTGGAGTTATATCAATTCTCGACTCGATCAAGATACGGCAAAGCGATTTAATGGGCCGATCACAGGCCTTGCAGGTCTCGGTAGCGTGGTTGGTGGCGTGATGGTCGCACAACTGGCCATTCCTCTTGGGACTGAGAATCTTGTTTTGCTTGCCGCGATCGCGTTAATTCCGGCGGCATTGCTTTCCAATACGGCCTACCGATGGTTTGGTGAACCAACAGACCATCATGACGAGCCGCCTGGTGAAACCTTCAGCGAAGGGGTTGGGTGGCATTTTGTCAAACGCAACCCACGGTTAATTGCCTTGTTGGCGATTGTTTTATCCTCTCAGATCCTGGCTGCTGTGTTGGACTTCAAGTTTCAAGGGATGTTGTCGGGCGCCTTCAACGGTGATGTCGATGCTGAGACAGCGTTTCAAGGCGAGTTTTGGTCATATCTCAATGCGGTGGCGGTGGCTGCGCAGTTTATTCTCACGCCGATCTTACTGACCGCTGTCGCGCTCCGATGGGTGCACCTGTTGATGCCGGTTGTGCATTTATCATTGATTTTATGGGCCATTATTGAGCCCAGTTTATGGTCCGTTGGCGCTGCGTTCTTTGCGTTTAAGGTCTTTGATTACTCTGTGTTTCGAGGTGCGAAAGAGCTCATCTATTTGCCTTTAGGTTTTCAGGAACGATATAGGGCGAAGGAGTTTATCGATGTATTTGGTTACCGCACCAGTAAGGGTGGATCATCCATCATCATTGCTGCGCTTCAAAAAAGTGGTGTTGCCATGAGCCAATATTATTTGTGGATCGCATTGTTGATGGCAAGCTTGTGGTTGGCTTTGGTATTCCCGCTGACCCGTAAACGCGGCGATGAATAGCGCCTGAAGGCGCATCGAGGCTTCGGGTTGACGCGTGGATCAGCTCGATTCGATCTGCTGCAGCCAGCCTTGCGTTGTTTGCCATACAAGGCTTAAACCCTCAATGGGCGGGATCATATCGTGTGACCTTAACTCGATGATAAGGCCGTTACGTATTAAAGACTGCAAGGTTTCTTGCATGACTGAACAGGTTGCAATGGCCGCCGGCAACTCGCACACCAGGCAGCGCGGCTGGGTGTACAGAGCGCGAGCGAGCATCAAGCGTGCGTACTCGAATCGATCGAAGCGGTGCTCGTCCTGGGTAATGACGGTATCGAGGCCCATAGGGTGCCGATGAATCACCTGGGTTAATGCCATCTCTTGAATCAAACGATCGACCCGCGCCAGATCAGGCGCGGCAGCCATCATGGTGATATTGGCCAGTATCGTGGTGTGAAAAATAGCATCGGTTGTGGCTGTGGTTGCGATCGGTGATGGCCA
>Ga0233444_10006603_pt1 | contig 10320 bp, 8 predicted proteins | sample SI_124_October20_6_FD_182792 | JGI IMG/M metagenome (GOLD analysis project Ga0233444, IMG submission 182792) | Seawater microbial communities from Saanich Inlet, British Columbia, Canada - SI_124_October2016_10_MG | ecosystem: Environmental > Aquatic > Marine > Inlet | place: Canada: British...
TTTAAATCCGACAGAGTACTTATAGGAGGAGATCATACCGAAAGTGGAAAAGCCGCAGTAGCTGCTTTAGTTTCTATTTATTCTAATTGGATTCCAAAAGAAAAAATACTAACCACTAATGTATGGTCCTCTGAACTTTCAAAGTTAGCCTCTAATGCAATGCTTGCCCAAAGAATATCTTCTATAAATAGCTTGTCTGCTCTATGCGAAGAAACAGGCGCAAATATTGAGGAGGTTTCAAAAGCAATTGGAATGGATACTAGAATTGGATCAAAATTCTTAAAAGCATCCGTAGGTTTTGGAGGAAGCTGTTTTCAAAAAGACATCTTGAACCTTGTTTACTTATGCAAATATTTTGGGTTAGAGGAAGTGGCGGAATATTGGTATCAAGTTGTTAAGATAAACGATTATCAAAAAAACCGATTTGCTAAAAAAATAATTAAGGGATTAAACGGAACCGTCAATCAGAAAAAAGTAACCCTTTTAGGGTGGGCTTTTAAAAAAGACACGAACGACTCCAGAGAATCTGCAGCCATTTATGTTGCCGATATTCTACTAGAAGAAGGGGCAAAGCTTCATATTTTTGATCCTATGGTAAAGGAAGCTCGAATTCATCAAGATCTTACCATTCTTTGGGAGGCAAGAAATGAGTCTAAAAAAGAAATTGAGTCTAAGCTAAGCCGCTGTGTTGTTCATAAAGAACACACTGGAGCTGTAAAAGATTCTTTTGCGGCAGCAATCCTAACCGAGTGGGATGAGTTTAAATCTTATGAATGGAATACTATAGCTGAGAAAATGATGCAGCCAGCAAAGATTTTTGATGGTCGGAATGTTATTGAGAATAGTTTAGTAAAGATGTTTAAACTTTTCAGAATAGGGAGTTAAAAAGATATTTAATTAAGTTGTGAAAATGAAAAAACTAACAGATAAAGAATATTGGGATAAAAACTATCAAGGCTCTAGTAAATTAAATTATTTACCAAATTATGATTCATTAGATCTACAGATAAACTTGGAATTATTGAAAATTATTTCTAGTTACAGTAAAGGTAAAAATATACTTGAGATTGGAGCTGGTGATTCAGACTTTTTGATTTACTTGGCTAGTGAAAATAAAAATAAGAATTACACAGGAATGGACTATTCTGCTATTGGATGTGAAAACCTAATACAAAGATCTAAGAATTTAAGCTTAGATATAGATGTAATTAGTGAAGATTTCTTTACAAAAGAGTCAACTCATTTTGATCAATTTTCAATGGTATATTCTCTTGGAGTAGTAGAGCATTTTGATGATTTAGCAAATGTACTTAATAACACAAAACGTTATTGTAATTCTGAAGGATATCATTTTGCGTCTATACCAAATATGTCAGGGATTTATGGATTTATAACCAAGCTTATTGATAAAAAAACATACGAAATTCATAATCCACATGATTTAGATTCTTTTATAGAAGGGCATGAAAAAGCTAATATGGAAGTTGTTTTAGCTGATTATTACGGTTATTTTAGCGCAGGTTTATTGGCTAGTTGCCAGCCTTTTAAAGAAAATATTCTTGTGTTTAAAGTTTTGTATAAGAGTTTAAATTTAATAACTAAAGTACTTTCATTTACAAATAAACATCTTTTTAAAATTCCAAGAAGCTCCTATTTTTCTCCTTACATTCTAGTTGTTTCAAAAATAAAGAAATAATGTTTAGGAACTTTTTGTCTTTATTTTTGTCTTTTTCAGCTATTAATATTTTTAATCGCTTAATACCTTTAATCACAGTACCTGTTTTAACAAATAACTTAGGATTAAGTAGTTATGGAGAGTATCTTGTAATATTGTCATTTACAGTTTTGTTTGATACATTCATAAGTTTTGGATTCAAAACAACAGCTGTTATTGATTTAAATTTTTGTAAAAATAAAGAAGAGGAGAATAATCTGTTTTACAGATTGTTTATGTCAAAATTATTATTATTTATACCCTCCGTTTTTGTTTTGATTTTCATGTTGTCTTTTCGAGAAATAAGCACTTTAAATTCAATTATTTTTTGTGTTTCACTGTTGGTAGGTATTGCATTAAATCAAGAGTGGTATTTTCATGGAAAGGGGAAGATGCAGTCGATTGTTTTAATAAATCTATCGATAAGAACTTTGTATTTGGTGATCATATACTTCTTCATAAGAAGCCCAGATGACCTTTCATATGCTCTGATTGCATATTCATTAACTATTTTTTTACAATCTGGCGCGGGTTTTATTAAAGCAATTTTAGAGTTTAAAATTAAAATACCCAAATCAATAGATTTTAATCTTATCATAGCCCAGTATAGAAATAATATTTATTTTTTTTCTGCAACATTGAGTAGCTATTTTTATACTTCATTCAATTTTATAATACTAGATAATTTCTATTCTCCCGCAATAATTGGTGTTTATGGAATAGCCGATAAATTAGTAAATGCTATAAGAGACTTCTCAAATTCTTTTCAAAATGCATTTTTGCCTACTCTAGCTAAAAGATATACTTTAAATTTAGAACAAAAAAACTCTTTGTTTTTGAAATACATTGGAGTTGTTTTTATTCTTTTTTCAGCGATTTCTTGCGTTGTGTTTATTTATTCAGATTATTTGTTTTTATTTTTTAACTCAGATTCTGTTTATATTAATCTTGGATCGAGATTGATTAAAATTTTGATATTAGGGTTGCCTGTTTATGTTATAATTGGATCGACCTCTCAGTTATACTTAATTCAGAAACAAAGTAAAAAGTTGTTTTGGATTATATCAATTTTTGCTTTTTCTAGTGTTATAACTTTAACAACTTCTGCATACAATTTCAATATAATTGTATTTGGTTCTTTTTATGTTATTCTGATGACTGTCTTAATGTCAATTTTATTATCTAATATTTTACTAAATAATTTTGAAAGTAAATGAAAAAGGTAGCATTTATTATTTACTCATTAGAAATGGGAGGGGCTGAAAGGGTAATTAGCGAATTAGCTAACAAATTTTCAGAAAAAAAATCAAAGATATTCATTATTTTATTTAGTCAAAAAAAACCGTATTTTGATCTTAATTCAAACATAACACTTATTCATCTTCCAGTTCTTTCAGATACTTCATCAATTTTCATAAAAATAAATAACACTTTCAAAAGGTTTTATTTTTTGAGAAAAGTGATTTTAGAAAATGATATTACAAATATCATCTCGTTTACCACTACAATTAATATTTATAGTCTCATTGTAAGCTTTTTAACCCCTGCTAAAATCATAATTTCTGAACGAACAGATCCATTGGCACATAAGATAGATTCAATTTTAGTAGTTTTAAGAAAGCTTTTTTATAGGTTTGCAGATAAAGTCGTGATTCAGAATAAAGTTCAATATGACTTTTATTCCAAATATGTCAATTCAGAAAAACTTTTAATAATACCAAATCCAGTAAAAAAAATAGTTGGTAACATTTATTTAAATAAAGAAGTAAATATTATTTCGGTTGGTAGATTAATTAAATCTAAAAATCATATTGAATTAATTATGTGTTTTAAAGATGCTGAGATCAATTGTAAGTTAATAATCATTGGTGATGGTGATCAAAAAGAAACGATAGTAGATTTTCTTAAAAAGAATGATCTTCAAAATAGAGTAGAGTTATTGGGAAGTCAGAAAGATGTTTATAAACATTTAAACCCAAATTGTATTTTCGCATCAACTTCACTTTATGAAGGTTTCCCAAACGCATTAATTGAAGCTATGAATGCAGGTTTAAATTGTATTCATTATGATTGTCCATCTGGTATTAATGAAATTATTGAAGATGATGTAAACGGATATTTAATACCCTTAAATTCAAAAGAAATTTTCACCCAAAAGTTGAAAGAAGTCTATCAAAATTCAGAAAAGCGAATTGTTATTTCTGAAAACGCAAAGATTAGAGCTAAGGATTATGATGCCGAAAAAATTTCTAAAAAGTGGGAACAAATATTATAATTTATGAAAGAAAGATTTAAAGAGCTAAAACAAGTTTCTGGAACTCACAGTCCAAGCCTTAATACAATTAAAGATTCATTTCCAAAACTAAAAATAGAGGTTGATGCATGTTTTTTGTCCAACCCATATGCAACCGAACTCTTTTTAACATATTTTAAAAAGCGTTTATTAGATACTGGAGAAATAAACAAGTTAATAGAATTCTATCCTTCTCAAAATAAAATTATATCTAGCTATATCGGAGAAGCAATTAATTTTAGTCCCAAAAACATATTTGTTTGTAATGGAGCTATTGAGGGTATCCAAGCTGTTTTTCAAAATTTTCTCAAAGGAAAAATATCCATACCAATACCAACCTTTTCATCTTATTATGAATATTGTCATGATTCATTATCATCCGTTTTTTATCAGTTAGATAAAGAGTTTGATTACAAATTAGATCTTGATAGATACTCTAATTTTATTTTAGAGAATAAAATTAATAATGCATTAATTATAAATCCAAATAACCCCAATGGCTCCTATAATTCAATTCTAGAAATAGAAAGTTTTGTTGAGAAAAATCAAAATTTAGATTTTATTATAATTGACGAAAGCTTTATTCATTTTGCTTATGAAAATGAAAATTTGAAAATGAACACAGTTCAAAGTCTTGTTCTTAAATATGATAATCTAATAATTATAAAAAGTATGTCAAAGGATTTTGGAATTGCAGGTGTCCGATGTGGTTATGTTATTATGAAAGAAGAACGAGTTAAATCATTACTAAAAAACGGATATTTATGGAATATAAATTCAATTGCAGAATTTTTCTTTCACCTTTATAAGGACAAAGATTTTCTTATTGAATATAACTTAGTTAGAAAAAAATACATAAGTGAGACTAAAAAATTCATTAGTGAATTAGCTCAGCTTAAAAATTTTAAAATAATTCCATCAAAAGCCAATTTTGCATTACTCGAAATAGTAAACGGAAAATCTAGTGAAGAAATTATGACTACCTTATTGTTTGACTATGGAATTTATGTTAGGGATTGTAGCGATAAAGTTGGATTAAAAGGTCAATATATTCGGGTTGCATCCAGATCAAGAGAAGAGAATAAGAAAATTATAGAAGCATTAAATGATATTCAATAAAGTTTCAAATCGGTTTTTTAAATTTTATTTTTTTCTCAAATCAATCATGATTTGTTTTAAGATTTTGTTCAAAAGTCTGGGTAAAGATCTTTTAATTTTAGATTTGGATAATACAGTTGTTTTAACGGCTGAGTGGCTATATGAAAACAATTCTAAAAATTTAGAGCTTGCATATGAAAGGGCATCTTTAAACAAGTCATTAATTAGGCATATAGAAACACAATACTCCAAAGAACAATTTTATTATTTTATAGTATCAGCTCGTTCTTACCACAATTATAGATTAACAAAAAAATGGATACTTCAAAATTTAGAAAACATACTGCCATTAGAATTCACATTGGTTAGTTCAGCAAAAAGGAAGTTGTTATTATATAATTTTTTTTGTCTTAAAAAAATAGTAATTTTTGATGATCTAACATTTAATCATGAAAATCTTCAAGTTAAAAAACACACTAAAATTGAAGAAATACTTCTTAGAAAAAAAAATATAGTATTATTTGATAATGAATTCATAAAAGAATTAAAATGAAAAAGGGAATTATTAAAAGAATATCTGTTCTTTACGCCTTGTTTAAAATAAATATTTTTTCATTTCTTTTTTTGAATAAAAAAGCATCAAAAAATATTATAGTAATAGATGATTTTTTTAAGGACTTGTTCTACGGTAATTTATCGTTAATATACAACCTAAGCTATGTAAGTGTCTTTATTAAACTAAAAAAAAATTTTAGAGTTTGCAATTCAAGACAAGCGATTAAAGTCAGTAATAAAAACATATTTTTAAATTTAAATAAAGATTATCTAAAAAACCTTATGGCTGAAAACTACGCTAAAAGACAAATCCTATTTAATTCTAAACTAGAGAATAAAAATAATGTAGTGTTTCCATCTTCACATGAAGCAAGTTTTTGGGAAAATAAAATTTTCATGTACACTCAATTTGAAAAGTATCAAATAAATTTTCCTAAAACAACTGTAATTAATAGCGAAGAAGATTTTTCATTAATAAGAAAAATCCATTCTTATCCAATAATTTCTAAAATTGATAATGGCTCAGGATCAACAGGAATAGTTGAAATTAAATCTGAAATTGAATTAAGTCTTTTGAGTGATTTTGATTATCCTTACCTTATTCAAAATCGTTTAAATATAACAAGAGACTGTAGAATAGTTATTCTAAATTTCCAGTATAATAATCATTATTTTAGAAATAACACATCAACAAATTGGCATCCAACAAGTACTTCATTGGGAAGTTATCTAAGTTATGAAGAGCTTCCAAAACAGGTTGTTGAAAAAGTCATCGAAGTAACTAAAAAATTAAACCTAAGAGTTGCTGCTTATGATATTTGCTGGGATAATGATGATCTTTTATCTCCGTTAATTTTTTTAGAGGTTTCTCCAGCATACCTTCCCAATCCTAAATATTATGGAAAAGAGAAATATAAAGATTGGAAAATCTACTTGTTTGGTAAAAACCCTTATTGGAAATCTAATGTCGATAATATCTTTGTGCAAAAATTAGATTTACTCAAAGATATTTTAATAAAATAATCTATGTGCGGAATATACCTAACCAACATCCCTCTTGAAAAGGAAAAGTTAGAGATTAAGCTTAATGGAATTTCTCATCGAGGTCCGGATTTTACAGGCATAATCCAACAAGATAATTTATCTTTTGGCCATACCCGCCTGTCAATTCTTGATTTAGATTCAAGATCGAATCAGCCCATGATTCATGAAGACTATATTCTTGTTTTTAATGGAGAAATATATAATTATAAAACAATCAAAAAAGAACTTCAAGAACTAGGAGAAAATTTTTTTACACAAGGAGATTCTGAAGTGTTATTGGTTGGTTATAAACGCTGGGGGAAAGCTTTGGTGCCAAAACTTAACGGTATGTTTGCCTTCTCGATTTATAACAAAAAAAATAACGAGGTTTTTAGTGCTCGTGATCGATTAGGAGTAAAACCTTTTTATTATAGTTGGGATAAAGGAGTATTTGAAATTTGCAGTCAAATTATACCTTTATCAGAAGGGAAAACTTTAGATCAGGAAGCAGTTGAAATTTATCTACAAACAGGATATGTTCCTAGCCCTTGGAGTATATATAAAGAAGTAAAAAAACTTAAGCCCGGTTTTACAATGACCATGAGTTTGACTAATCAAGAGATTGATTTTGAACAATATTGGGAATTACAAACTCCGCAGCAGACTAACTTATCCTACGAAGAAGCAAAAGAGAAATTACATGAACTTTTAAAGGATGCCGTAAAAATCCGTTTACAATCTGATGTTCCCTACGGAAGCTTTTTATCAGGGGGTATTGACTCAGCCTTAGTTTCGGCAATAGCAAATAAATTTGAAAAAGGTAATTTAAGAACATTTACAATAGGATTCGATAACCCAGAATATGACGAAAGCCTTTTAGCTAATAAGTTTTCAGAAATTATAGGATCAAACCATCAAGAAACCATTTGTTCAGCAAACGATTTAATAGACTTGTTCCCAACATTTTTCAAGACCTATGGAGAACCTTTTGCCGATTCATCTGCTATCCCATCTTTATTACTCAATAAAACCACTAAATCCATGGTTACTGTCGCACTATCGGGTGATGGTGGAGATGAAAGCTTTTTAGGGTATAATCACTTTGATTGGTTAACAAAAATATCGGTATTTTTTAAAATACCCTATTTTTTTAGAAGTTTATTAAGTATTATCCTTCCTTTTCAATGGCTAGGTAAAAGAGGTCTTGGCATAAAAAACATTTTAAATTATAAAACCTTTGATGATTTTATAGAAGGTATTTTTACAGGTTTTGGACCACTTCTTTCAAAGCATAAGAATGTAGGTTGGCTTAAAGAGTTTAAACAGTTTAGAACCTTATCATCCCAACTACTTCAACGCACAGCGGATCTGAACATTAAGTTATGGTTAGAAAACGACAGTAATGTAAAAGTTGACCGTGCTAGTATGGCATATGGAGTGGAAGTAAGAAGCCCTTTTTTAGATTATAGGGTAATTGAATTTGCAAGAACACTTCCTGTTTCCTATCGTTTTCATAATGGGAAACGGAAAAGAATCTTAAGAGATATTCTTAATGAATATATCCCGGAATCGGTTTTTGATGTCCCTAAAAAAGGATTTGCAATTCCTCTAGCTGTTTGGATACGTAATGAATTAAAAGAGGATATACAATTGCATTTAAATGACGAATTTTTGGAAACAATAGAAGGTTTAAATATAAAAACAGTTAAAAAATTTATGCAACTACATTTTACAAATAAAGGGGACTATTCTGCTTATATTTGGAGAGTTTATGTTTTGGCTAAATGGTTTAAAAACAATCCAATTGAAAATTAAGAAAACAAAAATTTTATTCATATTACCCCATTTAAAAGCAGGTGGGGCAGAACGGGTGGTATCTTCTATTTTCAAAAATCTAGATAGAACTATTTTTGAACCCTATCTTGTAGTACTTGGATTTGAAAAAGAAGACCAATACTCAGTTGAAGGAGAAAATATAATCTATTTTAATAAAAAAAGATTGCGTTCAGCACTAGTTGATATTATTATAATAATCAAAAAATTAAAACCTTCAATTGTTTTTGGAAGTATAGGGCATATTAATGTTTATTTAGGTTTTTTGAAGTTTTTCTTCCCAAAAATAAAATTCATTGCTAGAGAAGCTAATGTTTTTTCTCTTATGAGAACATTTAATAGTAAAAGACAGCTTCCGGTTTCATGGTTAAATTTTTTTTATAAAAATTTAGATGCTATCATATATCAATCCCAAGACATGAGGACCGATTTTGAACGAACATTTAGAGTGGATTCCAATAAGGGTTTTTTAATAAATAACTTAATTACTAAAACACCAATTTTTTCAGATTTAAAAAGAGATTTCAAATCAAACGCCAAAATAAAATTTATTATAGTTGGGAGTCTAGTTAAAAGGAAAGGGCACGAACGCGTATTAGAATTATTAGAAAAAGTAAATTTTAATTTTGTTTTAGAGATTATTGGAGATGGCCCATTAAGTGAGTCACTTAAACAAAAACTCGAGACATCAATGATAAAAAATAAAGTTATCTTTAGAGGACTTCAAAAAGATATGGAAGCTATTTATACTTCAGCAGACTTTTTAATTCAAGGTTCTTTTGTAGAAGGTTTTCCTAACGTTGTTCTAGAAGCTTTATCTTTTGGTATTCCTTGTATTGTTTTTGATGCTCCCGGAGGCCATAGAGAAATGATTATTGAAAACAAAAATGGTTATTTTATTAAAAACAAAGAAGAAGCTTCCGAAGTAATTGAAAGAGCCATCCGAAATAATTGGGATAGAGTTAATATTCAAAAAGACGCTTTTGCTCGTTTCGGGACAAAAAAAATAATTAAGCAATATGAAACAATGTTTCTCAAAATAAAAAATCAATGAAAATACTAATAACTGGTACTGCAGGTTTTATAGGATTTCATCTAGTTGAACGATTACTAAGCTATGGGCATAGTGTTGTCGGGGTAGACCAAGTTAACTCATATTACGATGTTAATTTAAAAAAAGACCGATTAGCATTTTCTGGAATCACTTGGAATAATGAACTAGAAGAAGGAGTTCGATCTTCTAAATACCAGGATTATATTTTTTACAAAGCTTCATTAGAAGATAAAACCAAGATTAATTCAATATTTGAAAAAGAGCAGCCAGATGCTGTTTGTAATTTGGCGGCTCAAGCAGGAGTTCGTTATTCTTTAGAAAATCCAGATGCTTACATTCAAAGTAATATTATTGGTTTTCAGAACATCATAGAAGCATGTCGAACGTATAAAGTCGATAATCTATGTTACGCATCAAGTTCTTCTGTATACGGAGGAAATGAAGATTTACCTTTCAGTACTACAGATCGGGTAGATTCACCCATATCCCTTTATGCAGCTACCAAAAAATCAAATGAACTAATAGCTCACACGTATTCTCATCTTTTTGGTATTAAAACAACCGGACTTAGGTTCTTTACCGTTTATGGACCTTGGGGAAGGCCCGATATGGCTTTGTTTTTATTTGCAGAAGCCATTCGAAAAGGCGAACCAATTAATGTTTTTAACCATGGAAATATGTTAAGAGATTTTACTTTTGTAGATGATATTGTAACGGGAGTAGTTAACGTAATTTTAAATCCAGCACAAG
>Ga0233444_10006604_pt1 | contig 10320 bp, 4 predicted proteins | sample SI_124_October20_6_FD_182792 | JGI IMG/M metagenome (GOLD analysis project Ga0233444, IMG submission 182792) | Seawater microbial communities from Saanich Inlet, British Columbia, Canada - SI_124_October2016_10_MG | ecosystem: Environmental > Aquatic > Marine > Inlet | place: Canada: British...
CCTAAGCAGTAAAGACGCTAGTACTATTTACTTCAATGGTATTTTGATAATGCTATACTTTTTCTCCAATATCCTTAACCCGAAATGGGGGGGAACCCCTTATAAACAAAATCGGGAGGTTTGGGTGTCTCAATCGGGTTTATCCCTTAGAGACAGAGAGTAGGGCTATGGAGCCTTTTAAGATAATCACTAATTTATTTAGTGTGGCCCTACTCTCACCCTCGAAGGTAGAATCTTCTGGTTGTTCAGTTGGGCGTTACTCTGTCTCAAGATGAAGGTCGGGGTCGTAATAATCCTCAGGAAAGTCATACCCTGGTATTTCTTCAGGCAACTCAATAGGCGGTTCGTGAGTTGGGTGGCCATCTTCTGGGATTTCAATTACAACCGGTGGTTGGCCGATTTCAAGTGGCCCCTCATTGGCCTCACCGCCCTCATTTGGATCTTCCATCATTGGTTCGCCAACTGGAACTGGCTCAACATTAACTTCTTCTTCTGCTGCTTCGGCCGCATCTCGAGCTTGCTTTGCATTCCACGCCTGTGTCCGAATTTCACGGAAGGCACTAGTATGCTCCGGGATAAAGGGGATAGCTGGGCAGTCTACGTCGTCTTCCTGCCATGTTGTGCAAGAAGTTGGTTGTTCCAATCTAAATCTTTGAATCGCCCAGCGAGCGATTCGCTGAGAACGATCCTCGATTGTTCGCTTATTCCAATCTGTATATATCCTCGGGATGTTCTTGACACGACGGAAATCTGATATTCTCAAATAGAGCGTACTTTTTTGGTTTACAGATGTGGCTCCACTTGGTTCACGCTTGTATGGATGATTTGAATACGTATTGTTTGCGTTTGATTTGGATAGGACAAGGTTTCCAATTTTCTGCGCAAAAGCACTGAAATCATCATGTGACGATTTCAAAGTACGCTGGTTGGTATTATCCCAGTTGAACCAGGGATAGTTAGGCCCTGTTCGGATCCAATAACTACTGTTGTCGATAGGCTCATGTGCATTATTTTGAGTAGAGATCAGAGAAGAATCCCATTTTGGCATTGTGGTGGTTCTAATCGGCGGAGTTCCACCTAATTTGTTGGGCATGATGTGTTCCTTTTGGAAGGTGTAATTTCCTGTATAGTACGCCTTACCACCCGACGTATTGTACTGCCAATTCTTTGTGACAGAGCCAAGTAGTAGCGAATGATATTGTGCAACTTCATAATGGTAAAGTAGATACAACGACCATTTTGCATTATAATGATCAGTTCCACGAGAAAGATTTTGATATATTTTTTCGAGTCCAGTCCCATTCGCTTCAACCAAGCAAAGCCGCCCAACCTCGCAAAGAATGTGGTTGACTAAGGCGGACTCAGAACGACCCCAATTGTAAATGACTTTTGCAAGCTCGCAAAGAGGAGCTGCTGCAAATGATGTTTTTGAATTTGCACGATATCGATAGATTCTGAATGCCGCTTTTTCTATTTGATGTAAACAGCGGATGAATTCATCAATCGATTGTAATTTGTGATACATGGTAAGGACTACAGGTGCCCATCTTACTTCAAGATCCAAGCGAGCGAATAGATCCCCCAATAACGCCAAGACGTGCCCTCTTTTTTGTCCAAAATCAGGAACGCTGCTCCATTTTGTCAGCCGTCCATATGTTAACCATCCTGTGGCTGGCTCCAATACATCAGCCATGGCCACAGACATATCAGTAAAAGCGGATATAAACAACCTCAAATCTGATTCTGCAACAGTATCATCCTCATCAATAAGAACTTTGAACTTACTCCTAAAATCCGAAAATTTAGATTCATTATATCCGAAAGCAGCCGTCATGGCCCGTTTAAACAACGCATCTTCCCCTCGCTTCTGTTCGTTGACTGAAAGGGCTGGCGTCTTGCGATTTAATTTGGATTCATCTCTTTTTTCCATGGCGGGATACCATTTCATAACGCCGAAGTTAAGATTGTATGGAGCAGGCGGCGTGGGAGGCCCTGCTGCTAATGAACGAACAGTGGAAGCATGGTCAATACGCTCGATGAAATTTTTCACAAGATCTAGTGATCCAAGCTTCTTTCCGCGATTGTTTCTTGTTTCAAATACGATGTGAGGGTTTGCATCTGAGCAGAGATGTACGAGTTCCGTATAACCCATAAAATGATTGAACATGTTGACTTTGTCCGATGGCGATGGTAAGCCGTCAAACTTAGTACATAGAAGCTCATATGCTGCTTTAAGGCGTCTTATGTGAGATGACTTTTGACCAGTGTATCCACGGATATGGCCTCGGCTGCAGAGGAGGCGAAAACATTCATCAAGATTCGTTTCATTATACTTCAACAGCGGTTGAAAGTTACCACTGCCATCATCCCGTAGGATTTTTTCCCGCATGGTGTTTAGGAATCCGCGATCTCCATAAGACTGGGCAAATGCCAGTCCAAAGAGACAAAACGTCGTTAATCTTTGTTGCCCATCTTGAATTTCAAGTTGTGGATATCTTGCTGGAGGTCCGGCTGCCCCTGAGTTAATTGGAACTGTGCCGCCCCCAGAATCGATGACAGTTTCAATTGTCCCTAGCGAGTAGAGATCCCCTGTCTCTGCCTCTAGATGCCAAGCGAGATCTTCCCAAAGTTGGTTGATCTGTGTATCCTCCCAAGTGAAGAGGCGCTGGTTTTTAGGAATTACAAATTGCCTGTCAAAAGCAAGAAATTGTTGAACTGTACATCGGTTAGCATCTGCGTAAGAAGGACCAGATAACGTGGGGAACGAAGCATTGCTGTCCGGAGACACGGGAGGCACGGATGACGTACCACTACTCACTGGTGTTGTTGGAGTACTGCCCGGACCCATGAATGTCCATTCATAGGATGATTAAAGACTTCATGGTCATGGTTTGTTCGATTCAGAGGTTCAATCAAGGTTCAATTCTCCTTGATCAAACCTGAATAAAGGAGCATGTTTCTCGTATAGCAGATCGTGTTCGAAATGAAGCGTTCGATACTGCCCTCCTGTAGGTGATTTGTTCGCACAAAATATGTTCAGTTCATGTAGAAACATGGAGTATTGTTCTTGTTCAGTTTGCGAGAAATTATCCTTTTCATTATTCCCTGGGAAACAATATTTTGACAAACGGGACATAAGGTGTCCCGGGGTTTTGAGTCCATTGCGGGTGAGATGTTCCAAGATTGATTGAACTTTATCATCCCAATGAACCTTTTCTGAAGAAAAATCATCACGAACACTCTCGAATTGAGAAACATGGTTGACCGTTAATTTCGTCTGTTCAAAGAAATATCCCGATTCTTTTGCATTACAGGGAAGGTGAGCTGCCATGAAGTGAAGTTGACATAACTCAATGGCCAATAGGCATCCAATTGAACGAAGTATAGCCTCGTTATATTTGATTACTGTAGACTTGGATTCACCAATCATAGCAGATAATTCCACATGCTTACGATGTTGAACAATGAAGGCTTCAACCAAAAGATCCATTCTGTTGGTTGCGATTTGAACAATTGCTCCATAGGGATGGAGTTGGCTTTTGTCGTGCTTTTTGTCCCCGGGAGGAAAGAGGTCCTTACCGGTCTGAAGGCGTATTGGGTGGAGGAGACGCCTTAGTTCATGTTTCTTATTTGGACGTGCATGACGTACAATGAGACCCATTCGTGGATTGGATGTTTCTAGAGATCGTTGCAGACGATGAAATTGGTATAATAACCTCGCATATGCGTTATTTCTAGAAATACGATTGGTTCGGGAAAAATAATCTTCACCCTGTTTTTCACGTAGTCGCATGGGTTTTTGGCCTGAGAACAACATTTGGACTGCCACATCATGATCAGTCAATGGAGCATTATCTGTCTGATCTGGAATTAAGTTAAGTTCCGTGAAACGATTTCCTGAGGATTCCCGCCGGTGCATGTTGAGCCATAACATATCAGTGAAACCAATCAGACGGTTCTGTACTGCGACGAAGTCGTCTTGTTTTTCTGAAAGTACCTCAACTGCTTCTAACGTGTTTTCGAATACGTCCCTACCCGTAAAGGACTTTAGAGGGCGAATCGGGTTTGAAGTCCCTAAATCCCCGTATTGTTGAAGTATGGCTTTTTGCTCTTTTTTGACAAATAAAGACATTTGTGGTTGGTTAACGATTAATTGACGAATTAGCGGTTGATGCCTCAAAACATGGGCAAAGTCTGCTTGACCCGGATAATATTCAGTGAGGCTTAGCCTTTCCTGTCCCCCAGTTATTCTCTTCATGCTCTTTCTTTGAGGGCGAATTGCAGTCTCCACAGAAAGTATACCGGCAGCTTTTGAAGATACTTTCAAACGTTCGTACATTTTCGAAAAGTCGTTGAAACCGTCAAGATGTGGTTTTGCAAATTCGTCATAAATTAACTTGCCATTGGTGGTAAATTTCCCCGATAAATCCTTATTGTTCAGAATCTGTTTATTCCTGAGAGCCATCTTCATGATTGCAAATTTCATAAAGAACTTGACGCCTTCTTCAGGCTTTTCTAGATGAAAGCACGGATGAATTCGATTTGGTCTCAGGTCCTGAAGTATACTATTCCTACCGCGTGGTTCATCAAGCCAGGTGTAGATCTCAAGTAATTGTAAAAAATGATGTACCTTGGGTCTCCGTACAAATCGTTCAAAGGCCACAGCAAAGAGAAGCGCAAGCGCTTCACCGCCGTGGGCGCCATGAGTTATTTGTTGACCGAACTTCAATTGAACAGATATTGCGGCAAACATCTCCTCATCAAGACTTCGAACCATTTCATTCAACTGATCCAACCGCCTGGTGGTTGCAACAATATCATTTGGGTCGGCATCACCAAGAAGGAAGCCCGGTATTGGCAAGTGAAGAGTAGCTGTTGAGTATTCGCCATCTACAATCCTTCCATAGCAGAAGAACTTTCCAATTCGATGAATGTCGTTCGTCAATAAGCCAAGAGGGAAACATGTTGTTACTTTGTTGTAAAGTTTGGTGAATGACTCATCAAAACTCTCATCCTTTTCACCAAATCCTAGTTCCTCTAATGAGTGAAAAATTAAGCGCTTATCGGGCTTATAGAAAAATTCGTACAATGCACTGTTGTGGATGAAATTCCCTGGACCGTGTTGCTTCAGCATTTGACTCGGAACTTGTACAGACTCGATGGTTTGTCGATCAAGGATAGGCCGAAGGTGACTATGGACTCTACTTGCAAGTCTTTCCTCAATTCCATCATAACCAAACTCATCTTTATCTTTCATAATTAGGGGACTTTCTTTTCTTGTCTCAAACACCCAGTACTCATTTTCACTTACTGTTATCCATGGAATTTGTTGAACGGTAGGTGTGTCGTTGTGACTTAGCATGTTTTCTTGGTTTCTAGCCACAAGGCCTCCGAAGGCAGAAGGGTCTTCCGCCTTTTTTTGTTCGTCAAGGAACGTCCTTATACGACGGAGTGATTCATCATATAACAATTCAATTTCTTCCATCTCTCTTTGGCTTTCAAGCATTTCCTCAATGCTTACATCATCATCCCTTAACTCAATTTTTACTTTCATATTAGAAGGGTCTTCACCATTAGGTAGTGGTATTTTCCTTAGCTTCTTAGGTAATTTATGTGATGAAGTTGGGATATGTCTTGTATTCGATGATGACGTGTGTTCTATCTCCTTTGCCATCGACGTAACCCCCTGCACTATTGTTTCGCTACAGACTTACTGTATACTTTACATCTTATAACTATAGCCATATGATGGCATGAAAGCCCGTACTATTGCGAGTTACTGTCTCATTGGGGGCCAAAAGACTCACTTATTTTTGAGTGATTTGCCATTACCGGTGTAGTAATAAGAGAGCGCATTTTAACTTGCAATAGTGGTGATTTACTCGCTTGGATGCTATCCAGCACACCGTTTAGTCGGCTTCTCTGCACTATAATGATACCACATAGGTTTGATAAGGGCGTTGCGATACGCACAACCCAAGCGCAGGAGACGACCCCAATGAAAACCGCAGATTTTAACCTCGAACTACCGTCAAAACTGATTCTGGAAATGACTTCAAGAATCGCAGAATTCCGAAGCGAAGAAGATTGCCTGAACGCAATCGCGCATCGATTAACGAACCTCAAGACCTTCGCTCGGTTGAACGGTCAGCCAATACAAAAGGACTTCATCGTCTCCGCCGTTGACGGATCCATCATCACGCAAATCCAATGGCTCACGGGCTTTACGGACCAAAAAACCAAGCAAATGCTCATCTTGACGCTCACTGCAACGGGGTTGTATTTTCATCATACTTGGCAACGGTTGCCGAACATTCCGGAATTGACTGCTCTGGTAAGAGGAGTGCTCCCAGACGTTCCCGTGGGCAGAGTCAATGCACCGCACATCGCACATCGCCGAGAACGCGGATCGGGTGCATATTTTACGATCGAAAATTTGACCCTCGCGGTTGAACATGCCAGAGACTCAAATGTGGAATTGATTCGAACTGTCCACCACAATCAGGTTACCTGGTTTGTGCCAATCCCTATGCTCAAGGTGTTTGCAGTAGTCAGCTTCGATAAAAAGAGCAAGACATTGGAGATTCATACGCTGCTCAAGCACAGTCAGGTGCGTCGCCACATGTGGTCGGCAGACCCGTCTACAATGAAGAAGGGGGCCGTTCTTCGATGAGCCACAATTTCCGTTCCCACTCACTGTGTATTTGTTCACCAAATGCTCGTGATGATGCAAACCGCGATTGTCCGGTTCACCGACCAAAGGGGATGACCTTTGGAATCGATTCCACTGAAATCTGCAGAGGAGGCTATGACCGTTGATGCAGCCCAACATGGATACAAAGGACGTGAAACAATGAATGAAGACGCAACCAAACTGACCTTGAACGCAACGATGAATTTGGACGGGACTGAGGTGCCCATGGAAGCAACGGTGGACATGCTCCAATTCCACAAGGCCAACGCAGCAGGCCTCTTTGGAATGATGACAGACGATGAAACGCCAACCCTCCGCAAAAAGCAGCGAGACGAACACCTTGGCTCCGAACATGTCCGAGCAAGCCGTTTCTGGAGTGGCGAATTTGGCCAAATGATGCACGCCATTACCCACCAGACCATCACGGCTGGAACTTCGGATTGGAAGCTAGACCAAGGATTCATTCACTTTACAAACGGGTCAAATATCATTGTGCAACCGGACATTAAACACTTCCCTGTCCCTGATGAAGAGGACATACCCTTCACTATGGGTGTTGCCTTGGCCACGTTCAAAGGCAACCCAGTCGAGGTATCCCTTTGGGTGGATAATGATGGTGATTCGAACATCCGCATCATTGCTGCAAAGAACAACAAAGGTATCCTGAAGGAGATCATGCAAGGTCTTGAAGATGCTACTTTCGAATTCCTAGAAGGAAAGGTACTCGATGGGCGTTTCAATCTTATCAGCAGAAAAGGCGTCTCTCGTGACGACGTCATCCTAGAACCAAATGTTCGCTCAATGATTCAGCGACATATCATCGACTATCGTCGCCACATGACGGCCATACAAGCCGCAGGAGAAGATCCCAGCAGAGGACTCCTAATGGCAGGCCCACCAGGATGTGGAAAGACATCTGCAAGTCGCATGATTCTCTCAGCAATGCCTGACATCACCGCAGTCATGGTCTCTTCAACCACCATTCAAGCCGATGGTTTTCGAACAATTTGGAACTTGGTGAAACGCACAAATGGTTTGCTAATTCTCGAGGACATCGACGCCTGTGGTGGCCTTTCTCGACAAATGACTGACCATCCACTTCTCGGGCAATTGCTCGAGTTGTTGGACGGACTGGAGGGCTCTGGCTGTGTCCAGGTCATTGCTACAACAAACCATATCGAAAAATTGGATGCAGCTTTGACTGCTCGCCCTGGACGTTTTGACCGCATCATCACAGTCGGACCTCCAAACGCTGAAGCGCGCCGTGAACTTCTTCGCCGAAGCCTTAACCGACTCTGCCCAGGAACCAATCTCGACTTGGAGAAGGCTGTAGTAAAAACAGCAGGTTTTACCGGCGCATATGTTGCTGAACTTGCAAAGTCTGCGTGGATTGAATCGCTTCAAGATGGAGGAAAAGAGATCTTGTCATCTCACCTTAATACTGCGTTGCAGGAAGTCATGGGCCAGTTCACTCTCGCACTCGACGGTCATCGCTCGTCAGAACTTCGTCCAGCAGCTGCCTCTAGCATAGGGGGGTGGGAATGATGTCGGTTTGTAACGAACTGCAAGCCATGGGAGTTGTTCGCAAGGCAATTGACAAGGAGACTGACCCCCACATGCCAATTTACTGGAGTCGACACACATGGAACTTTGCTGATACTGAATCCGATGTGATTCGTTTGCACATGACCAAACTGACGCAAAATGGCCGAGAAATCCTACATTCTTCGATGCCTTTGGGGCAGATTGATGCTCTTGCAGGCGTTCCTTCGTTTCACCCAGGGATTACAAACGAGGAAGCTGCAAATCTAGCCCTCTACCCGCCGGAAATTTTGACCTATCAACGAGCGCTTATCAAGGAGCGAATCCCGGGGATCAAAGATGCATGGGGCGCCCAGAACTTCTGTCACACAGGAACGATTTCCCTGCACATCCCTCCAGAGCACTTGGAGAGTGGGGCCGTTACCTCGCATGATGGTGGCAACGGAACTGTAATTGTTGAAATCAATCTGAAGAAAATCCTCCTTCAATGCGGTGACGAGTATGTCGATGTCGATCCTGGAACTGGCCGTGACTATCGCCCCCTTCATGTCATCGACGGACAGCATAGAAAGGTCTCCTGTGAAGACGATATACACTTACAACGGTTCCCTGTATTTATCAACATTCTCCCCCTTGGCACAACCTACTCAGAGGCTGCCCAATTGTTTACGGAACTGAATGTCACTGCCGAACCACTCAAACCACTGCATCAACTTCATCAGCGTTATACTTGCCATATACCTCATCGAGAAGCGACCAAGGATTTTGGACACCCTGACGAACCAGACGTCCAAGATTCTCGGCGCCCTTATCGACGGGCAAATCGCCAAGCATTCCACCTCGCCATGACGCTAGCTACTCGCCCCAATCCATTGATGAATCGAATTCAAACTATGGAACTGCCAAACCGGCAATTGGGCAGGGGTTGTGCTATAACCAGCAAAAAATTCATTGAATTCGCAAGAGGTTGGTTTCTTGATTCCCGGATCTTTTCCACTCTGGACGAAACTGAAGCATTTCGGCACTTTAAAGCCTATTTGATGGCTTTTAGATGGGCAACTAACCACACCCAAGATGAAGAAATCACCGATAATGAAGGTTGGGCATTAAGCCATGCCCGAGGGGAAGATGATCCTTACATCACGCGCCCGTTACCGTTTGAAGCAGTGCTTGGATTGTTCCCTCAGGCATACGGTTACGCCAAGCAAGCTGATTTGAATGGGGAAGGACACTCATGGTTGGATCGATTCAAAGAAATCTTGAAGCCACTCCTGGCAATTCACTTTGAAGATTTCGGTACGCTGAAAGATCATTACGGACTTGACAAACAATCGCCAAAGGCACTTCACGAGTGGTTTTCATGGGCAATTGCCTACTACAATCAAACTGGAGTCATTCATGAAGCTGATGCTGTATGGAACCCAGTCAACCCATCACGAACAGACTGCCAACCTGGACGAGGATTCTTCAGCCAGCCAGACCGATCCACTATCGAAGGCATGATTGAATGGGAAGATGCGTCCTTGGGGGCAGGAAGTGAAATGACCTTGTGGCTCCGACCATACCCCAACACACATCTCCCTCCATTCTTGTCGATCAAATATCTTGACCGAAATGGAGAGGTTTTGCACTCTCAAAGTGAAACAGGGCGGTCGGGAGATCAGCAGCACTCCTTCATGCGACACAGAATTAGTTCGACCATTCGGGCCACTACAGAGATCCAAGTACAAATTATTGTGAAGAACATCCACGGAGAAGCACAAGTCCAGAGTTCGTTCAAGCTTGAAGAATTTACTAGCCGAGACCAACCAAGCCTTCCTATTGGAAAACAATGGAGCATTCCTGAGGAATGGATTTCGTCAAATGAGGATGTTGAAGAACCAAAACATGAGGAATCCAATCAAACCCAAGACAGCCATGGATTGACTCAACAAGGAATTACCACGGTAGTCAGAGCGGGGGAACGATGCATGACCCCACCTCCTAAGCAAAATCGGCTTGATGAACCAACTTACAGGAGGCCAATCGTTCCAAAACAGGCACGTATGGTGCAGTGCCATCTGTGCTCAAAGGGCATGGAATGT
>Ga0233444_10006605_pt1 | contig 10320 bp, 6 predicted proteins | sample SI_124_October20_6_FD_182792 | JGI IMG/M metagenome (GOLD analysis project Ga0233444, IMG submission 182792) | Seawater microbial communities from Saanich Inlet, British Columbia, Canada - SI_124_October2016_10_MG | ecosystem: Environmental > Aquatic > Marine > Inlet | place: Canada: British...
TGTTGGATTTGAAACTTCAAAATTGTTTATAGATTTTATAATATCACCTACTTTTAGCTTTGCGTCTTTTCTTAAAACTTTTGAAACTTTTAAGTGATTATCTAAGTTATCATTTGAAGCAAATAAGACTTGGAAATTTAAAGGTGATGGGTCTTTACCTTCAGCTTGAAGTTCAATGATCTTACAAAAATGAATTGAAGGCACTGCAAAATTAAGTCCTTCGGTGTCATTTAAACCAAAAGAACTCATACCTATTATTTTTCCTGTTGCAATACTGATTAAAGGTCCGCCCGAGTTTCCAGGATTGATAGGAGTATCAGTTTGAATTGCCTCAAAGGTTGCCAATTTTTCATAACGAATTCCTGAAATTATTCCCCTCGTTATCGTAAAATCTTTTGAGTAGGGATGACCAAAGGCAACAGTGTTGTCTCCCTGTTTGTAATTTTGCTTACAATCTATTTCAGCTTCAATTGCGTTTTTAGGAATAAGATTAGGATCTACTTTCAATATGGCAAAATCTAATTCTTTATCAATGTAAACTTGTTCAGCAGAAATAGGACTTTCATTTTTAAAATTAACTCTATTTGTAGCCGGCGAAGAACCTGCAACATGCGAGTTAGTTATAATAAGCCCTTCTTTTTTATTAACTAAAAAACCTGTACCTGATCCCGCATAACCATCACCGATAAATGGTTTAATAATAGAGTTTTGAATCTTAACGGTATATTTATTTGCTTTTTCTAAAATATCAGTAAGTGTTGCAGCATATAGAGGTTGAATAGAAAATATAAAAATTACTAAAAGTTTTTTCATTAATCTAATAAATGTTTATACGTTAAGAATGTTATCTCAAGTATAATAAGTGCTGTGATCATTTAATTTTTTAAAATCAATTTAATTTAAAACGCTATGGCCTCTATTAACTAAACACTTTCTGTATAAAGATGTGTATTTTGTTTCTGCTTGAGGTGACATAAACCAAAAACTAAAATTGCTAACTAGATTAGAATTTTCTCTAGCTATCTGTTTACAATGTTGCATATCATTTGTAATTTCTTTAGCTTTATCTTCATTATACGTTCCAGATCTACCAGCCGTGTCAATGACAGGCTTATAAGAACACGCACTAAACAATAAAGACAATACAAAGATTGCTAAAATTTTTTTCATTTTCTTTATTTTTCTTTTTCATTTCCCTTAATATCTAACAATACATTATATCTAAAAATATAAAATTATAAACTTTTAAGTTCAGTAATGAGTGAATTAATTTCATCAAAATTTGTTTCTCTTCCAAAACTAATCCTAAAAGACTCATCAATTTGTTGATCATTTAATTTTAGGGCAGTTAACACATGTGACCGCGTAATTGTGCCAGAGCTACAAGCTGAACCAGTGGACATTGCGATATGAGGCATTTGATTAAATAAAGCTAAAGCTTCTTTATTTTTTATTCTAATATTTAGATTATTTGGAATTCTAGAGCTTACATCACCATTAATTTCAAAGTCTATTTTTGATTGAATTAGTTCAGATAACATTACAGATTTTAATTTTTTAAAGTGTTCATAGTACTGAATATGATTTTTTTTTAAATCAGCACAAGCTTCGCCTAGTCCCACACAAAGGGCAGGAGACAATGTTCCACTTCTAATCCCCATTTCTTGCCCTCCACCATCTATCATTGGTTTTAAAATGTTCTTAATTGATTTAGATAAATATAATGCTCCCACACCCTTAGGACCATAAATTTTGTGAGCGGAAATAGATGCTGCATGAAGATTATGAAACTGAACATCAACAGATGTTGTTCCTAAAGATTGAGCTATATCACTATGAAAAATAGCATTATATTTTTTACAAAGATCACCAATTTCTTTTAAAGGTTGAAGAACACCAATTTCATTGTTTGCATGCATTATACTTACTAAAGATGGCTTTATTTTTATAAGTTCTTCAAGATCTTTAAGATTAATCAGGCCTGCTTCACTTACATCAAGATAGTGAACTTTTATTTTTTTTTGTTCTAAAAAATAACAACTTTCTAAAACACATTTATGTTCAGTTTTACAAGTAATAACTTGAAAATCATCAGTAAAATAATTTTGGGCAATGCTTTTTATTGCTAGATTGTTAGACTCAGTTGCTCCTGATGTAAAAATAATTTCACTAGGATCTGCATTAAGTAACTCAGCTACTTGTATTCTTGATTTTTCCACAATTTCATTAGTTTCTCTGCCGAAAGAGTGGTTATTAGAATGTGGATTGGCAAATTTTTCTGAAAAAAAAGGTAACATTTTTTTAAGAACCCTGTCACTTACAGGTGTTGAGCTTTGATAATCTAAAAAAATTTTTTTACCCATTTAAGACTGATTCTGTTTTATTTTTGTTCTAATCTATTAACAACCTCTTAGAAATGTTGATATTACTGGTTTTTTAAACATTATAATTTGTCTTTCTATCTATATAGTAGGAATTGGTAGTTCTATCAAGGATTCTACCAATTACACTATGTTAAGAGGACCTTTAGGAAAAGCAAAATATAAACCGAAATTTTCAGGTCACGACACCTTTCCATTTAGATATGCGTGGCTGACAAAAATTGTTCATTATTTAGAAGACGGTGATATTAAAAAAATTAAAGAGTTTGAAAAATATAAACTTCAAACAATGTCTGAATTTGGCGTAGGTTTAAATATGGTAAAGAGCATGAGACACTGGTCTCAAGTAACAAAAGTATGTGATAAAAATTTCCAGCTAACAGAATTTGGTAAATTTATATTCTCAAAAAAGAAAGCAGCTGATCCTTATTTGGAAAAAAGTGAAACACTTTGGTTATTACACTGGATGATAGCAAGTGATCCTAATTTAACAACATGGTTTTATTTATTCAATTATCATCCTTCACTTATCGTAAATCGAGAACAAGTTATTAATGAATTAGTTCAAATTGGAAATTTTTCTAAATGGAAGGGTGTTAGTCCTAATACCATTAAAAGAGATGTCGATTGTTTTATCAGAACTTATTTAGTGACTCATAAAAAAGGTGAGATCACTGAAGATAGTATCGAGTGTCCGCTAGCTGAATTAGGATTGCTGCAACAAACTTATACAAAAAATGAATTTGAATTACATAAGGGACCTAAATCAAGTTTAAGCCAAGGCATATTCGAATTTGCCTTATATGACTATTGGTCAAAACAAAATAATCAAATTATTACATTTGAAAAGTTAATGTATGATTTTGGATCACCTGGAAAAGTATTTCAATTAGATGAAAAATCATTAGAAGAATATTTAGATAATATGGCACAAAGTTCAAATAAAGTATTTCAATTTGATAAAGGTGCTGGAGGGTTAAGACAAATTACAAAAATTAAAGATATAAAACAAAACCAATTACTTAATAATTGTTATAAGAAAGTTGCCTAATGGATCTATTTAATTATAAAAATCAAAATATTAAAAATCATTTTCAACGATCTACAAGAATTGATAATGATCTGACTAAAGATTTTTTAGATCATTTTATTTTTCACTCGACAGGTAAAAAAGTACTTAATCAAATAACTTCTTCTATAAATAATTCTAACCAGTGTGCATTCACATTAACTGGTCCTTATGGAACAGGCAAAAGTTCATTAGCACTTTTTTTGCAAGCTTTACTTAGTAATGATAGCAAAATAAAAAAACAGGCTGTGGAGATTGCGGGTTTTTCCAAAACAGCAAATTTTACAAAACTTTTTTTGAAAAAAAAATGGTTTATTATTAAAATAATTGGTTCTAAAGAAGATCCTTTAGAAAGCCTTGTTCAAACTATAGATCTTACGGTTAAAGAAAATTGGATTGCAAAAGGAATACCATCAGCTCTTAAAACAAAAACAAAGCCGAAGATAGAAAATATTATTGAGAAATTAAAAACATTAACAGAAGAATTAGAAAAAAAAAATTATGCCTTATTAGTCTTAGCCGATGAGATGGGTAAATTTTTAGATTACTCTTCAAGCGTTGGTTCAGATTTAAATTTATTCCAGGAAATTGCAGAAAATTTTTCTAATCTTAAGCTCAAGAAAAAAGGATTACCTATATTTGCAGGAATTCTCCATCAGCCTTTTGAAGAATATGCTTCTAATTTAGGTAGATCTGTTCAAGAAGATTGGCAGAAAGTTCAAGGCAGATTTGAAGATATTCCTTTTTCAATTAATGCTGAAGAAAGTATCAACCTTATATCATCTGCAATTAACACAAAAAATAAGGCTTTTCCTGAGGCTAGAAAAATTTGCGATATCTTCGCTAAAGCAATTAATGGTAAGAAAAATAATACTTTAAGCCAAGGACTTATTAAGGCTTACCCTCTTCATCCTACAGTAACTTTATTACTAGGACCTATTTCTAAGCAACGATTTGGACAAAATGAAAGATCTATTTTTACTTTTTTAAATTCTGGTGAAAGTTTTGGATTCTTAAGTTTTATCAATGATGATAAAACAAAATCTAAAACTATCTATACACCAGACCTATTATTTGATTACTTGTCCAATAATCTTGAGCCAAGCATATTAGCATCTAATATAGGGCATGCATGGTCAGAAGCTTCCGAGGCTATCAGACGAGCAGAAACATTAGATGATGCTGACAGTATAAAATTAGCTAAAGCCATAACACTAGTTGATCTTTTTGGTAAAAATATTTCTCTTAATGCCAGTAAAGAAATTTTAGCTACATGTGTGGATTCAAAAGTTAATATTACTAAAAAACTTTTAGAACTTGAAAATAAAAAAATTGTTATATTTAGAAAGTTTAAAAAAGCTTATGCATTATTTTCAGGCTCAGATATTGATTTAGATGATTTAACTAAAATAAATAAACAAAAAATTGTTGATGATCATGATATTATTCTGTCACAACTTCCATCCTTAACCCCAGCTATAGCTAAAAAACATTTTCATGAAACAGGAACTCAACGTTTATTTCAAAAATTTTGCATAGTTTTATCTTCTGTAAAGAAAGCGGTGGAAGATATAATAAGATTAGATATATCAAAAATAAGTGCCGGATCATTTGTTTACGTCATTAAAAATAATGCTGATAGTAAAAAAGAATTTGAAGAAAAGTTTATTGAGCTTTCAAAAATTAAATTTCCTAAACCTACAATTCTAGGCTTCAGCAAAGATGAAGTAGAATTTGTTGGTTATGCTTTAGAAATTGCTTCTCTCAAGAGAGTAAGATCGACAGTAAGCTCCATAGAGGGAGATGCTGTAGCAAAAAAAGAATTAAAAGGAAGATTAAATGCTTATCAAAATCTTCTCATTAATTCTTTGCAAAGTAATTTTGAGGAAGCTGAATGGTATTTTAATAGTTTAAAAATTAAGAAAAGCAATCTTTCAACCATCGCTTCAACAGTAAGTTCACAAGTTTTTCATCAAACACCTATTTTACATAATGAACTTATTAACCGAGAGAAATTATCAACAAGTGCAGTAATGGGATGTTTGAATCTTATTATGAGAATTTTTAATTCGAGTGATAAAGAAAATTTAGGCATGGAAGCTCATCCTGCGGAATATGGAATGTATTTATCTCTAGTTAAAAAAAATAAATTACATATTAAAACGAAAGATGGTTATCAATTTGTTAAACCTGCTAAAGATAATGTTGGGCTTCACCAACTCTTTAATTTATTTAACGATTATTTAAAAAAGAAAAAAGAACCTGTTAGTCTACAGGAATTATTTAATATTTTTTCTGCACAACCATACGGAGTTAAAACAGGTATTTTACCATTATTAGTAAGTTTGTTTTATAAAATCAATGAAGGATCATTTGCCCTTTATAACGTTGATGAAAGTGGAAGAGAGTCACTTATAACAGAACATGCCCAACAAGTGGCTGAAAAATTTTATCAATTACCTGAAGATATAAAAATTATGCATGTAAAAATTGAAGGAGAAAAACAAGAAGTATTAGATAGTTTTAAAAATTACGTAGAACAAAGTTACTTAAAGAAAAAAATAGACAACCCAACTCCTTTAAACGTTTTAAAACCTCTAGTGCTTCGAGCTTATAACCTCCCAACTTTTGCAAAAAAAACAAGAGCCTTTAAGGATAAAAAGGTGATGCTTTTAAGAGACGAGATGTTGAGTACACAAAATCCTTATGAGCTGCTTTATAAAAAAATACCTGATATTTGTGGTGAAAACGATCCAAATAAATTAGTCACAATTTTCAAATCAATATTTGATGAACTTGATCAAGTTTATCAAAATATGATTGAGAATATGAAGAAAACAATTTTAGATGTTTTTAAAACTGATCGAAACATTTCAGATATGAGCTTCGATATTGTAAAAGATTGGGCGCAACAAGTGGGGGAAAATGACCCTTTTTCATCAAGATTTAAAGAATTTGAAACAGATAATGAATGGATTGAACAAATTATATCTTACGCTGCTGCAAAACCAGCAAATGAATGGACGGATAAAGATTATTATCAAGCCGTACTAAAGGTTGAAGACATGGTTAGACATTTTATTATGTCTTATCGACTATATAATTTGAGACAGCAACACAGTGATACAAAAATCATTGATGTTGCAATATTTGAAGGAAAAAAACCAACGCGTTCTTCAAAATTTTATAAATTTGATCCTAAAAATAATTCATCTGTTGAAAAAATAACCTCTGAAGTGTTAGCGCTGTTAAATAAGGAGGAAATATCGGAGTCGGAAAAGGGTGAAGTAGTTCTAAATGTATTAAAAAAAATAATGAAATTTGAAAATACTAAAAAAGATATAAAAGATAGCGCATGACAAAAAAAACTAGACATGTATTAGGATTGAGTGGAGGTAAAGATAGTGCAGCCTTAGCAATTCATATGGATAAAAATTATCCTGATATAGAAGTTGAATACTTTTTTACAGACACAGGTTATGAACTTCAAGAGACATATGATTTTTTAAATAAGTTAAAAACAAGATTAAAAAAACCTATTCATTATATAAAACCTAAAAATAACTTTGATTATTATATGAAGAAGTATAATAATTTCCTTCCGTCTGCTACAGCGAGGTGGTGTACAATTGAAATGAAACTTAAACCGTTTGAAAGCTGGATAAAAGAAAGCCTCCAGGAAGGAACAGAAATCATAACTTACGTAGGAATACGTTTCGACGAGCGAGGAAGAATTGGTTACAAACCTACTAATCCATTAATTAAAGCTAAATTTCCATTCATAGATGATATGATAGATAGAGAAGGAGTAATTTCTATTTTAGAAGACTCAGGTCTAGGTTTACCAGATTATTATAAATGGAGATCTAGGTCGGGTTGTTCTTTTTGTTTTTTTCAAAGAAAAATTGAGTGGGTGGGCTTAAAAGAAAATCATCCAGAAAAATTTGCTTATGCAAAAAAATTAGAAAAGAATGCAAAAGATCATGAAAGCCCTTTTACTTGGATGCAAAGAGAGTCCTTAGAAGAATTAGAGCAGCCTGAAAGGATTACTAAAATAAAAGCAAATTACGAAAAGCAATTAGAGTCACTTAAACAAAAAAAAGTTAATAAAATAAAAAATAATCCATTTTTAAAGAATGAGGATGTAGTCGTTGATGATAATGTCTCTAATGACGATGTATCAAGCTCGTGTTTAATTTGTCACAAATAATTTATGTCTGAATATCCTTTTAGTTTAGAAAGAAGTAATCTTCTAGGCACTGAGGCTTTTAGAAATTTATTAGGAGAAAGTTTAAAAAAAGCAAAGCAAGAAGTGGTAATTTTTAGTGCCTACATAAAGTTAATTGGCGTTGAATGGTTAGAAAAACAATTAGAAAATGAAAAAATTAAATGTACTTTAGTTGCTAGATGGGAAAAAAGTGATCTTGCTCAAGGCTCTTCAGATTTAGACTGTTACACTCTTTGTAAGAAAAATAAATGGCAATTTAAAATTTTAAAAGACCTCCATGCAAAAATTATGCTTGTAGACAGCAAAGACCTATTTATTGGCAGTCCAAATTTAACAGGTAGAGGAATGAGTTTAGTTCCAGTCTCAAATAAAGAAATGGGCATCAAAGTTGCTGCCACAGATACCGACAAAAACATCATAAAAAACCTTCTTGATGAAGCTATTATTGTTAATGATGACATCTTCAACAAATTGGTTAGTTGGAAGAAAAATTTGCCTGAAATTAAAAAAACCGTCTATCCAGATTTTCCACAAATATTAAAAGATCAAATCAAAGAAAATTTAGATAAAATTTGGTCACATAATTTTCCTTGGTGTAAAGCCGAAGATTTACTAAATTTAAAGGATAATACACAAAATATAAATCACGATCTAGAATTGTTTGGCTTAAATAAGAACAATCTTGATAAAGAAGCTTTAAGGTCAGGACTTGAAAATTCTAAAGTTTATAGATGGTTAATTCATCAAATTAAAAGACAAGAAAATGAAGAAATTTATTTTGGTAGCTTATCATCTATTATACACCAATCTTTAATTGACGATCCAAAACCGTACAGGCAAGATGTTAAAAAATTTCAATCTAACCTATATACTTATATTAAATCTTTATTATCGCAAAAATTTAAAATTGATGTGCCTTTTAAGAAATCTGAAAGAATAAAGTTAATTAGCTAATTTATTTTAAGGATAATAAATCTCTAAAAATTTGACCCCATCTTAATTTTATATCATCTAAGTGATTTACATACTCGTAGTTGCTAGTCGAAGACTCATCCTTAAGAGCAGCCCAAGCAGTTAACATTAATTTTATAGCCCTATCAGATGAAGGCTCATCAACAGATTTACCATCATTTTCTTTTTCAAGCAGATTAAAAAAATCTAAATATGCAGGATGTGATTTATTTATTATTATCTGATACTGGCCCTCTTTAAATGAAATATCAAAAAAAACAGGAGAATTGATTTCCTCAGCAGTGATAATTGTACTAATATCTCTATCAACACTCATAGCAGCCATATCTTTAGCTTCTTTCTCTTCCATTCCACTAGCCACCAATCTTTCCATCATTGTTTTCAATCTTAGCTCTTTAGTAGATTTATCTTTTTCTTTATCCTGTATAGTTTTGTTTTTTCTGTTTTCTCTATACTTAGTAGTAGTATCCTCAGGCGACCCAGTTATTGGTGGTACTGGACCTTTGCTTTTTCTCCACTCTTTGACAGTTTTAACCATTTCATTAAGTCTATTTTTAATTTTATTTGAAATTATTGTTCCAACATACTCTTCAATATCCGTTTCTTGAAGATAGGACATATATTGTGGTTCATTCATATTTCTTTCATCACATTCTTTTTTTATATCTCTGTAATATAAATTATCTGCACCTTGCTTATTTGTAGGAACTTTTAAAAAATTATCCATATCTTGATCTCCTTCAAAATGAATTTCTGCATTTACCCATCTCCATCTTGATTCACTAGGATTATTCCAACTTTTATTTAATTCTAGTTCTCTACCAGATCTTATAAAGCTTACCCCATTATTTTTTAGAGCATGTTTGCCATGTGGTTTTCCTCCTCCAGCTTCCTCTTTTCCTCTAAATTCTTCAGTTGCAATACCAAATTTTAAGGTAATATCTCTCTTTTTACCATTAATATTAACTGAGACTTTGTCAGATTCACCTAAAGCAAAACCTGCTTTTTTATCCCATGGTTTAGGGCAAGTTGAATTTTTCATTTGATAAAGTGGATCATTAGGCCTTACAACTTTTTCTTCTATAAGTTTAAAGTTTCCACCACTTTTTTTAAAATATTTAAAATTTATTTTAGTAGAATTATTATCAATGAAGTATCTGTACATTCTTCCAATTTCATTCTCTACATTATTAAATAATCCCTCAGCAGTTTTCCATTTAGTAAAGTCTAGATTTTTCCAAGATACTATAGTTCCACTTTCATTGATTTTTTTTGGTAATATTTTTTTAAGTTCATCAGGTAATTCTTTTAGATTTTCAACCGGAACGTATTCAATGTCTTCATCGGAATCAACTATCTCATCAATATCTAACCATGATTTTAAAATAACATTCTTTTGCCACGTATGTATTACAGTTTTTCGGCATTGAGAAATAGAGGACATATATAAGCCAAATCCATATCTTCCCATTTTACCAAAACCCTGATCATTTTTGTTTTCACTTTGTCCTTTAGACAAAGCTTTACCAAGAGTTATTTCACCCATACCCTCTGCTTCATCAAAGACATGAATTTCTGAGATTCTATCGAAATTTTTATTTCCAATTAATTGTTTTTCTTCAACAATAATTAATGAAACTTCACGCTTTTTTTGATTTAGCCTAGAAGCA
>Ga0233444_10006606_pt1 | contig 10319 bp, 8 predicted proteins | sample SI_124_October20_6_FD_182792 | JGI IMG/M metagenome (GOLD analysis project Ga0233444, IMG submission 182792) | Seawater microbial communities from Saanich Inlet, British Columbia, Canada - SI_124_October2016_10_MG | ecosystem: Environmental > Aquatic > Marine > Inlet | place: Canada: British...
TCTTTACCAAGCCACTTTTCTGAAAAGATTATCTTTTCATAAGGATCTTTAAATAACTCTTGCCAATATTTTTCTGCTGGAGAATTTTTGCCGTATACTTTTTCTTCTTCATTAGCCCAATTAGCATAGGCAATGTAATTAAAACTCAAATCTGGCGAATAAGAAATGTTATGCTCTAGTTTTTTACGCAAGGCGTCTTCAATAAGACCAACTGAGAAACCATCACTCACCATGTGATGGATTGCAAATATTAAACACATTTTATTAGGAGATAATGCTATCAAATTTACCCTGAAAAGCGGCCAATTTAATGGATCAATTTCTTTGTTAGCAATAGACAGGCGTATTTTATCTAATTTCTCAGATTTGATATCTTCAGACTCTGATTGAATATCGTGATACAATACATCAATATCTTTTTCAGAAAGATTCTCTAAAACATGCTGCCTCAATTGATCCCCATCTTGGGTGAAGAATATCCGCATCGAATCTTGTACACTAACAATGTCATAAATTGCTTGTCGCACTGTATCAATCGTATAGCTACCTGTTAGCATAATGGGTTTGACCATTGTCGCCCATGACCTATTTTTCTCTGGCAAATATATGTTCCACCATCGCCTTTGCTGTGGCGATAATTGATAGTTCTCCAAAGTTGGGACAGGCTTAATTTTTATTTCTTGTTTACATTGTGCAGAACGTACTGTTTTTATTATTTCCTCAATTAATGAAGCTTCAAAAATTTGTGAAAATTCAACAACTCTGTTATGTTCATTTTCAATTTTCCCAATCAAAAACGCTACATGCAAAGACGTGCCGCCAAGAGCAAAAAAATCATCTCCAATATTGGGGACAGGGATTGATAAAATTTCACTAATTGCATTCACCATCCAAACAGCAAGAGCATCACTAGCATCTGGGCTTTTCGACTGATCAGAAGAATAATTCCATTCTTCTAGTTTCTTGCGGTTAATCTTCCCGTTTTCGTTTAAAGGAAGCTTGTCAAGCTGTTGCCAAATGGTTGGGACCATGGCCTGCGGTAAATATGACTGAACATATTCACGCGGCGATTTATTATTAATGTCACACGTTTCTGTGGCTATCCAAAAAACGGACAAACGCGGTTCATCTGACTTAAATTTCGATGTAACAACTACAGCATCTTCTATCATCGGTGCAGATAATATTACTCTCTCCACTTCTAAAGGATGGATACGAACACCGTTAATTTTAATCTCATCGTCTACCCTACCCAGTATTATAAGATTTCCTTCATCATCTATTTCACCAAGATCACCAGTTCTATAAGCAATTTCTCCATCAGGAAACATATGAAATTTTAGCTTACTCTCCTCTGAATCAAGATAGCCAAAGCTCGCATTTTTAGTCAGTAGAATTACTTCACCACTACTTTTTCTATCTATCGAGGCCTCCCACCAGTTCACATCTATTGCATCATTTTCATGGAGAAAAAAACTCGTATTAGGTATTGGCTTTCCAACTGGAATATTTTTTTGCACTCTATTTATTAAATCTGTAACTGGCACCCTATTGAAAAACTTAGCGAGCGTGGTTTCCGTAGGGCCATAAAGGTTGACGATCTCGTCAATATTAGGAAACGCATCACTTATTTCCAGAATTGTTGATGATGTAAGTTTCTCGCCTGCTAGAAATAAGTTTAGTAAGGACAACTCACCTGTAAAATTGGACCTAGCCCACATTTTTACAATTGATGGAACAGCATTCACACGCGTTATGGCCTTATTTGCCAACCAAGATAAGGTTTTTTGCGGATTATTTATTTCACCATCTTCTGGTATAACCAGTGTAGCACCATGGCACAAAGGTAATAGAATATCACGCAAAGAGACATCAAAACCCACAGCCGTTAAAAATGATACTCTGTCTTTAGGGCCTATACCAAATTCTGACCCTTGCCATTTTATAAAATCAAACAACCCATTTAATGAACCAAGTATAGCCTTTGGTTCGCCAGTTGAACCTGATGTAAAAAAAACATACGCAGGGTGATCATCATCTTTTTTCAAAAAATAATTAAGGTTTTTGGGTGCCTTCTCTGATATATAATCACATTCTGGCTGCAATCGTATTGCTGGGGAAACAAGGTCAATAACCCTTTGCTGGCGCATATTTGGCCAAGAACGATCAATAGGCACAACAATACCGCCCATGGAAAAAACAGATACAAGATCAATAATATATTCAATAGATTTTGTTTTCTCTATCGTAACAAAAACGCCCCCCACAACAATGTGGCGGAGCGTTTCTATACGTGACTTAATTGCCTCATTCAACTCATTATAGGATAATGATACATCGCCATATTCAATAGCGGTTTTCCCCGTCCACTCTGGATTAAAAAATGTAAAATATCCTGTATTATCGATATCGTACTTAGAAATCACATTAAACATAAAAGCATCACTCACAATAAATGGGTTCTATCCGTTAACAATCCGTATTTCGCCTTCACACATGTGTGCTTTGTGCAAATCAAGATACTTTACATTTACTGTTTTCATAAGCCAGCGATTGTTAACCGCAGCTTCATCGCCAATTCTAATAACTTCTTTATTGTGTAAGCACTCATTATTAGCGGAACCTATAAAATCACCTTTTAAAATATGTAAATTTTGTTTAAGAGCATGTAAAGCTTTTATAATTTCCTCGACAGCCTCTTTCGCTTGATCAGTAACACCTTCTGTCCTGTTTTCGAAAAACCTTATATCATAGGATTCTACTACACCAAGAATGGGATGATTCGGAGCATGACCAAGTTTTTTATTTGAAGATGATAAAGTTAAATCATCATAGGGTGTAAAAAAAACTGGCTCTCGCAAAACTGCATGCAAATCATCATCAAGATAATTCAACAAATCTTTATTCCTAACAAAAGAAGTATATATTTCATTTTCTTTTGATGCCCTTAAACCAAGTATATTTACCCAATCTGGACGCACGAAATGGTTTGCAAGGTCTTTGTGAAAATAAATAGTTTTAGAAGCTTTCTGAGATTGAGAATCTATGAGCTTTTTCATAGGATGTATATCTTGAAAAATATCCCCGTCATTCACATTGATATAACTAATTGGCTCTTGACCCATAATCTGTGCATATAACTCCAAAAAAGCTTCTGCCACATATGTTTTCTTTCGATTACGCTTATCCTCAACAGGATTTTCAAAATCTAAAAATGGTAAACTCGGATCAACTGGACAGTTTTTCAAAAAAACATAAGGATCTTCATATTGATTCACTTTCTTCTTATGGAAGCATAAATTACTAAACCCATTCAAAATATGTTGGTTGCTCTTAATAATTTCATTAACACATACCCTAAAGTTACCATAATCAGTATATGGGCTAATATTAATTTGGTTTAGTGTCGTGGTTAGTTTTGCGTTTTCCTCTTCCGAAAACACGAAATCTACATCTATCGCTTTCATCTAAAACACTCCCTCCTTGATTTTATATTAATCATAATTTGCCAAAATAGTAGTGCCAATGCTTACCAGGGCAATAGACTAAACGTCTCAGAGACCGTGAATAAAGGTGGAGACAGCCAAAATTGTTGATCAACTTGGCGTAGGGCGTTTTTTGTTCCTGTTTTGGACTTCAATTTATACCTAAAACCCATTCAGTCGATTGCCCTGCAATGCTTACCCTCTGTATACTTCACCCCTATGCTTCACTTTAACAACCAAAACATGAAGCTTTTCAAAAACAGCCTTTTTAATTCTTGACTGTATTTTATCATCAAGCTTTAAAAACTGATTTTCGGATTTCTTTGAAAATTCAAACGTCCACGTCATATTAGTTATTTTACGTTTCTAAAAACTTCCTCAAAAGGAACGCCTTTTTCGCCAGATGCAATAAATGCATCATGAGCTTGTTTAGCTTCCTCATAATCTTCTAAATCTTCCAGCCTATCTCTCAATAGCTGTTCTAGCCCTTTTTTGATGTAGTAGCTTTTAGACCTCTCCTCTGCCCGTGAAACTTTGTCTAGCATCTCTCCTAGCTCTACGGGAATGTTGGCGGAAACGCTTATAGATGTAGTAGTCATAATCACACCTCATTAGAAAATATACCTATCATAAGTAGGATGATAGCATGTTTTCCATAAGTCAATATTTTTTGCAATCTCTTGCAAGTATCAATGTATTTATATCAGAATATCAATTTTTATAAATTAATATATCTAATTTAATGTATGTTTAAAACAGCATTATTATATCTGAGTTTATATATTATAATTTTTAATTTGACTGATATAGATTTTTTGATATACTATTTGTAATGTTATATTTTAAAGGCAAGCCATGAACTTACTTTTTTACTCAGCGATAGGGAGACAGGGAAAAACCACTCACGCTATCGGCTATGCCCAGTACAAGGGCGCAAAGCTCTACACCAACGATGTACAGAACGCCACAAAAGAACTTTACGGGGATATGTTCAAGAAAGGTGATTTTGTAGAAATTGGGGTAGGGGAGGGAATCGCTATAGATGACGATGACAGCATTATTTTTGACTTTGGAGGGTACATTGATAGCCGTCTAGTAGACGTTATTAGCTATGTAGACGCTTGTGTAGTCCCTATCTCCTATCAATCCAAGTCGGAGTACATACCAGCCGTAAGAACGATTAATGCCCTAGCTGAACACAATAAAAATATCGTTATCCTGATAAACAACACAGCTACAAAGCTAATCCCCGAAGTTAAGGAAGCCCTAGAGGAAACCTTTCCTGATTATCCTGTTTTTGTAGTCAATTCTTCTAGGTACATATCTAGGCTAGCAAACTACCAAAAGACACTCTTTGACTTGCTGGACGCTGGCGACGGATTAGAGAAACACCGCATAAAAGAAACCCTTATCCCACAAATTAAGGCTTTCTACGACCACCTAGACAATATTTCATAACGGAAACAACCATGCCTAAAAAAGTACTCGGAAAATCTAAGCTCCTAAAGGACGCTACAAAAGAAGCTCAAGAGGGAGAAATTGACCTTAACGCTACTGTTTTAATGACACACGCTCAAATTTTGGAATTGAGTAAACCTAAAGAAAGAAGAACGGCGGGTAAAATGGTATATATCACACCTAGCGAAATGGAAGCCTTTTTAGGTTCTATAGGGCGTGAAAGCTACTCAAACGCGGTTAGAGGGCTTATTTTAGAATTTATAGAAAAGAACAAAGATGAGGAATAAAAAAGAGCCTGAATATCCGTTAGGAATACAGCTAGAGCTTTTTCAGTCTAGCAAAAGGCTAAACTTGTCTGAAACTTACGAAGCTATCCCTAAAGATGTATCAGCTACAGACCCAGCTATAATATGGATAAATAAGTACATGGCTGAACCTATTGAAAAGCCTTTTTCAATAGATAAACAAAGCTTCATATCTGAAATTATCCCTGCAACTATTAAAGATAAGAAAATCAATGCCTATAAGAGTGTTTTCCCTGACTTAAGGGAAAGTAGAATTGAATATGCCATTATTTCTTTATCCTCAAAGCAGATTGTGGATATTGGCTACGACAAAAAAGAAAAGCAAATTCATCTATTAAAAACAACATACTATCAAATACAAAAAGAGATTGTTGAGGCAATTAATAAGCGGGAAAACAGACAATTAAAGCCTAATGATTGCCCGTATAATACTACCAGTATTAAAGAAGCTTTAGAGGTTTTAAGAAAAACAACAATAACTGTAAAAGATGAACACGGCGAAAAGCAATATATTTTTAGTCGTATTAAAGATATTTACATGGATAATAAATATGTGGCTATTGAGTTAGGAACTATGGCAACCGACTATATCAATAGCGGTGACTGGAGAGCTACCGACAAAAACAGTATTTTGGCTTCAAAAGGGAAATATGAGTTAAAATTAAGAGTTTTGTTAAATCTGAAATTTAGATATGCAACGCAAGGGGGGCATTATAACCCTTCTCTAAATTTTCTTATGCACCATTTAGGTTTTGTGCAATCTAAACAAACAAAAATAAATCTTCAACGAATTACAAAAATTATTGAAGCCATGCACGAAATTGAACGAGTAGAGATTGAAAAAAAATTTGACGGCAGAAAACTTGTAGATGCAATTTTTAAAATCTACCCTACAAAAGATTTTATAAGCATAATGATAGAAAACAACAAAGCTACCAAGCGTACAAGTGAAGTTATTATAGACGGAGAGGGAAGCCCATTAATAGAGCCTATGCAATCAGATTTTGAAAGTAGCTCAGAATATAAAAATGCCAAAAGAGAATATGAAATAAATAGGGGCAAGCATCTTTTTGGTAAAAAGGAAAATTTTTTTAATTAAATCGCCATGAGAACACAAGAAGCCTTTACAATATCAATTTTGGAATGTGCCAAAAAGCTAGGCTTAAAGTTTAGTCACAATTACACAAATACAGAAGGATTAGTAGAGCATATTTTTCACTGTCCTTTAAGAAATGATAGAAACGCTTCAATATACATAAATGAAACTAAAAACGTTTGGTACGATAACGGAGGGATAACGGACGGTGGGGGGATAATTCATTTTATTAATTATCTCTATGGAAACAGTCTAAACGATACAAAAAGTGCATTAAAAATATTAGATACTATCTATCCTGAATTAAAGCACCCCTCAAAGAGGGCAGGGCAGACAAGAGGAGTTAAGCATATTAGTCAATCTTTACCCCTTTTTTCAAGGCATACTCAAAAAAATGAAGTTGCCCCTGCGGGGAGCTATAACAAGAAGGAAAAAGAGCCTGTATTTGACTTAGTGCAGGTAAAAGACCTTTTCTCATATCCTTTGAAGAACTACCTAAAAAACGATAGAAAAATTGATGTTAATATAGCAAAGCTTCATATAAAAGAGGTTGTTTATAAGCATAAAAAGAAGAATATTGAATTTTACGGAATTGGCTTTAAAAGCGGTGATACTTGGGTAATAAGAAGAAAACAGTTTAAAGGCTTTCTAGGTAAAGGAGCGAATATTACCATTATTGATAATAAAACCGATAATATTTTGCTATTTGAGGGTTTTATTGACTATCTATCATACCTAACTGCCAAACGTATTAAACAACCGCAAAGTAGCGTTATTGTTCTAAATAGTGCTGTTTTTGTTAATCGTGCTATAGAGTTTATAAAAGAACATAGCAATATAAAATCAGTAGACTATTTTAGAGATAGGGACGATACAGGAAAGCAAAGCATAAAGAGGCTTGAAAAGGTTTTAAACAGTGTTATTATCCGCGATAAGTCCAAAGTATACCCCAACCATAAAGACCTAAACGAGTGGCTAATCCATGAACATTCAAGAACTTGAAACAGAAGAAATAACCCGTTTGATTGATGAACTCAAAAACGAGCTTAAAATCAGAATTGAAAAAGAAAAAGACAAGTTTTTAGATGAAATCAGGGATAAAGCCGACTTTTTTGGTGTTTCCGTTGAAGACCTGATAGTAGAGGCTAGCGAGCCTAAAAAGCGCAAAACAGGCAAGATTAAACCGAAGTACCAAAATCCCGACAACAAAACGGAAACATGGACGGGCAGGGGACATAAACCCAAATGGATTGTTGCCCAGCTAGAAAGTGGCAAACAACTAGAAGATATGCTTATCAGTTAAATTTTTTGCTCGCAAGATATCCTTAAACTACCAAACCATACATCAGACCAAATTTAAGCGCCTCTAAGGCGCTTTTTATTGTTTTTGGTAGTTAGCTATCAAGTTAGGTGAACGGCTCTCAGTGAGCCTCTCAGTAGCTGTTTTGCTACCACAAAATTTTTTCTTTCTTGTTCTAGCTCCCGCAGGGAATTTTTCAAATATTTGCCTGATTTTTGAGTTTTTAACAATTTTGGCTGTTACTAATAAAGGTTAATATATGATTAAAAGGATAATAACAGGTTAAATAAAAGGTTAGTTTGCAAAACTTAGTCGTAACTTACTTGTTTTAAAGAACTTTTTGGAAATAGGGGTAACCCGAGTCCCTGTATTTGGGTAACCTCAGTCCCTGTATTTGGGTAACTCCAGTCCCTGTATTGACGTTTTGAACTTGTTGTATAGCTAAGTTTTATCCACAGATTTTCCTCAAGGGTAACCCCAGTCCCTGTATTTTTGGCTTAGTTTTTAACAATTTAGACTGAGCGCAACCCCAGGCCCTGTATTTTTTCCGTCAAGGGTAACCCGAGTCCCTGTATTTTTGCTCAAAAATCTAGCTAGTTTTTCAAGGGTAACCCCAGTCCCTGTATTTGGGTAACCCCAGTCCCTGTATTGAAAATGAGTTTTTAACAGTCTTACCCCCTGTTTTTGTGGATAACTTTTAGAGCTGAATACAGACACACCAAACAAGCAGGGGAGTGCTTGGTTCGCCCACGCACGCGCAAACCTGAGAACATTACCCCACCGTATGACGGGGTAGGTTTGGGTAAGCTACATCGGGCGGGGCGGTGTAGTCGCTGTGAGCAGTCTAGTGAAACGACAGGGGGCAGGGGAACGCAAGAATATTTAGAATACGTTAGTGTGATAAATATTCTTGAATTGCTTTGTATAGCCTATCTCGTTGTTTTTTCTGATTTTATATAATACATGGACTATACTAATAATGAATTGTAAAATGTATTATAATTTGCAAGATTTGAGCTTATAGGTATATTGGAAGCTGGCATGACTGAACGGTATGAGATTTGTAAGGCAATTAGCCTTATTTACTTTCCCTTCCTTGATGAGGCAGAGGAGGTAAAAACAGGGCTAGAAGCTCATACAACGCGTGAGCTATTGGACTTCTACGCAGAGGAAAAAGAGGACGGCAGACGCTTAGAGAGCCACATAGCACGCTACCAGCCTCACGAAACGGAAGAATGGCTAGAAAAATACAATATTGGGGAAAACTTCTATATAGGGCATTTCTATTATGAGAATCTGCTAGCCTGCACTACAGGCAGAGAGCTACTTGTTAAGCTCCTGAATGATAAAGCCCTGAAACAATGGGAGATAATGCAAAAACTGCAAACGCTCATAGCAGAGAAAAAAGAAAAGCTTTGCTTAATGCCTGACGGATATTTCAATATCGGCGGTAAAGCAGTTAAGAAAACCGATTACTACCAACAAAAGTTTGATGATTTTGTAAATTCAAAATACATTCATTCATATACTCATTTTTTAAGCAAGCATGAAAAAAGTAAGGAGGAAAAAACACACTTTCATTCACGATACAAACCCACTCAAGAGAGCTATTTGGATTATATCCTCTCTGATTTTAAAGCCTCAAAATCTTTTCTTAAAAAAAAACTAGAAGCTTTTATACCACTTCACGAACGCTACAGACACACCCACATAACAGGGAATACGGGTAGCGGTAAAAGTGTTTTGTTAGCTGGATTAATTTTTTCTGTTCTTAGAACTCAAAAGGCTAGCTTATTACTCAGGGGCGATAAAAAAGACCGCTTACAAGCTGAAAACTTTGTTCTAATTGACCCTCACGGCGACCTATCAGACGACATTTTTAGAATGTCGCTCAAATTTCACCAGCACCTAGATTTTAGCACCTACTTGCTAGACCCTTTCCTAGATAACCAAAAAACACCCGTCATAAATCCTTTTGAATTTGAGGGAAACGAAACAGAGCTAAATTCTTACACAGAGGAGCTTGTAGGGGTATTTAGAGAGATATTAGGTACAGATTTTACCCTGAATGCTCAAGCTTTGCTTACTCCCTGTATAGCTACGCTCATAGGGCTTAAAAATAGCTCATTATACGACCTGCAAGCCTTTATGAACGATGAAGAAAATAGCCACCTTGTAGAGAGAGGGAAAGTTACCAAGAATTTTGCACATAAGAACTTTTTTGAAAATGGTTTTTACTCTCAAAACCTAGATAGCACGAAAAGAGCAATATCAGCTAAGTTACAAGTGCTTTTAAACAACAAAACATTTTCAAACCTGACTACAGGGAAAAGCACACTTGATTTAGAGGAGATATTAAACGGCGGGGGTAATATAATTGTTAAGCTCAATAAAAATAAAATGCGTGAAACAATATCACCGTTTGGACGTTTTATAATAGCTAAAATACAGAGCATAGCCCTTAAAAGAGCAGACACACCCGAATATTTAAGACAGAAAACACACCTATTTATAGATGAATTTCAAAACTTTGTTACTCCCTCAATAGAGGAAATATTGACCGAAAGCAGAAAATATAGGCTCTATTTAACAATGGCTCACCAATATATGAGCCAAATAGAAGATACAAAGATACGAGACGCTATATTAAGCAATACCAATATCAAATTTGCGGG
>Ga0233444_10006607_pt1 | contig 10318 bp, 2 predicted proteins | sample SI_124_October20_6_FD_182792 | JGI IMG/M metagenome (GOLD analysis project Ga0233444, IMG submission 182792) | Seawater microbial communities from Saanich Inlet, British Columbia, Canada - SI_124_October2016_10_MG | ecosystem: Environmental > Aquatic > Marine > Inlet | place: Canada: British...
CACCTCCACCGCCACCTCCTCCACCTCCACCACCGCCTCCTCCACCGCCTCCTCCACCTCCTCCACCGCCGCCTCCACCTCCACCGCCACCTCCTCCACCGCCTCCTCCACCTCCACCTCCGCCACCACCTCCGCCACCACCTCCGCCAGTGTCTCCACCTCCACCGCCAGTAAGTCCACCACCGCCAGTAAGTCCACCGCCTCCAGTAAGTCCACCACCGACTCCACCTCCCCCGCCAACTGGTGCTCCTCCTTGTAGTCAAGTATGTCAAGGTGGAGGAGTTACTTATATAGGACCAGGATCAGGTTTAACTGGAGATCAATGTGAAGCTGGTGAACTTTGCTGTGATGGCAGCGGAGGAATTCTGGTTTGTGTAGATGATAATGGAGTTTCTGGTCCGCATTGTTGTTGTGCTCCAGATACTGTGCCAAATCCAAATCCTGGTGTGCCTTGTCCTATTGGAGCTTGTTGTCATTGTAGATATACTTATGGTTATACTGTCTTAAATGACCCAGCTCTTGTTATTCAACAATGTGAAGAGTGGATAGGAGACCCAAGATTCTGGGATCCTGCTAAAGAATGTGGACAATGTGAAGCTTACGAGGTTTTCCCGGGAGGCTATCGATGGAGAATAGCTATTCTCGATACTCCAGATAATGGTAATACTTGGAGAAAATATTGTGATATGATCCCAGAAGGACAATGCTCTGAAGGGGATAATATGACTCAGTTTGAATGGTTCGGGCCACCACTAACATGTAACACACCAGGTTTGCCATGCACGGATCGAGTAACGTGATGTCAGGTTTTGAGCATGATTGTTAACTAGAAAAATCAACATAATTAGTGTATATAAAACTATAACTTCTAAAAATATCTAAAGAACCCCTTAATATGCCAAGAAGAATAACAGAAAACGGACAATCTTATATATTATATGACGACTGCGAAGAATATATTTTTATTGGAGATGAGCCACGTTGGAATGGCTTGATTTTTTCAGATGTCAAATTAGATAAATGCTGTGAAGGAAAAATAATTGATTCTGTCCCTGTGACAGCAACTCCAACCCCTACAGTCACACCAACAGTTACTCCTAGTGTCACTTCTACGGTCACTCCTACAGTGACGCCAACTGTTACTGCGACACCAACTGTAACACCAACAGTTACTCCAACTATATCTGTTACTCCTTCAGTCACTCCGACAATTTCTGTCACTCCTTCAATTACTCCCACAATTAGTCTTACCCCATCTATAACTCCTACAACAACTACTACTCCAACTCTTACTATTTCTAATACTCCTACAATTACTCCTACTATTAGTAATACTCCGACTAATACTCCCACAATTAGTCTAACCCCCACCTTGTCTCCAACACCAACATTAACACCCACTCCTACGACAACACCTGTTACAGTATCAGACGATAGCAGTATAGAAAAAATAGTACTTGCAGATGGTGCCGAAGAGTATGAGATTATTAGTATAGATGTCGGAGCTAGTACATCTATGACAGAAGGAGATGAGCATATACTTGCTGTTATTGCACCTATTAATGATTATTCTTTTGATAATACAATTGATTCATCATATAATAAAGTATTAAAATCTGATAATTATCTAACTGACTATACTATAGAAAACAAACTTATTACAGAAGCAGATGCTGCTATTTGGAACGATACAGAATATCCTAGTAGTAAAATCTCTAGTGTTCAGTACAACAGCGAACTCAATAGGTGGTTTATTGGAACAAACAGTCAAGCGGGTACACCTATAATATTTTTATATAGTATAGATGCTGCTTCAAATTATTTTATTCCTCAAGGGGATGTGATAGGCGGAGCAGGATCCATATGTGGTCCGACTAAAGTATATAGCATAGACAATAAAACATTTTTATTCAATGATAGTAAAATTTATAGTTATACTACATCAGATAAAACAAAAACAGGAAATGAATTAAGATATTTATATTCTGAAGAAATTTTTAATTGTGAAAATGATAATAGAGTCAAATGTGGTGTGGACAGAACAGCACTAGGCGACAATGTCAGTGTAAATTATAGATTGCCATTAATAAATGATTCTAATAACAAGCTATTTATACATCATGTACCAGGTACAGGCAATAATACTGTAGCAATTGATGGTGTTGATTATAGCTGCCCAGGTGTTGTTGGTAATTATAGAGGTTATAGTTTAGAAAGTTATGAATTTAATTTTACTATTAGCAAGATAGAAATAAGTACAGACAGTAATCAGATATCTTTTGATCTTACATTTAATAAAGATATTAATTTTGATTATAGCAATCTAACATTATTATATGGAAATTCTGTTATAGATATTGATCCTGAAAAAATTCTTTTAAGTAAAATCACTACAAAAATTTATGCAATAACTATTAGAGATGAGACTCTTATTGATAACATAAATACATTGCCTTATCATTTTAGACTTTCTAACTTATCTACAAGTAATGCTTCAGATGTTCCCAATACTATCTCCCTTCCTATATATGAAATAACAAATGATGGCATAACTTATAATTATAATGCTGTTAAAGATGTTCGCTATACTAGTGCCAATAGAGATAAAGCACCTGTTTTCTCTGTTAATGTCCTAGACTTTATGACAGATAAAGATAAGACATTTGATTTTTATGTTATGGCTGACGCGACTTGTGATAGCGGCTATAAGTATAGGATTATGGATAAGACTAATACTGGTAGTGGTCTTGATTACGATTTCTGTGTTTCTAGTTTAGAAGGTATAACTAGCACAGGTGAAGTTAAGGTCGTTCTTGCTAAAGGTGCAGAAATTTATATGTTGGTTCAGCATACATCTGATCCAGTAATAAAGCCATATGATTTTTCTGAAGTTTACACATATAGTTTATTTAAGTCTAATAGTTTATTACCTAATGCCTTTAGTTTAGTTGAAGATAATATTAAGGTTTTAAGAAAATTTGCTGGTCTTAATAGAGACATGACTAATGTTTGGAGTAATAGTTGTTTTATTAATGATTCTCATATGATAATAGGTGTTCCTAATAGTAGTACTGTTTTACGAATAAATTATAACGCTGCTAAGGTTATTGCTGTTCCTACTCCTACTCCGACCGTTACAACTACGGTTACAGCAACACCAGGACGTAGTCCAACACCAACTGCTACTATAACACCAACATTAACTCCAACCCCAAGTCCAACCCTAACTATAGGAGCTAGCCCAACGCCTACTCCTGCTAATACTTCAACACCAAACCCGACCCCTACTCACACCGCAACACCAAGCCCGACACCGAGTCCAACACCATACGGAACTTCAGGATTTACTGATTGGTATGCAGCCGGACCTCCTGCTAATCAACAAAACTGGATAGCAATTAGTAGTTCAGACACTGGACAAACTGTATTAGCAGCAGATGCTAATGATAGTAATTTATATGTATCTACAGATTACGGCGCTACTTTTACCACTTCTAATGTTGGATCAAACATTCTTTGGAAAGATGTTGCTGTTGCTAGTGATGGAGCTATAATGTATGCCTCTACTATCTTGGCTCACGGAGCAAGTCTTTACAGGTCTGTAGATGGTGGTGCTACTTGGAGTAATAATTTTTATAGTCCTATTGCAGAAACTTTAGGCTATACTTTTAGTTTTCAGGATGCATATACCAAAAATATAGAAGATTTAGAAATTAGCGGAGATGGCAAACTTGTACTTGCCGATAATAAGAGTTTTAATGATTTAAGTAGAAGTAATAACTATGGAGGAGAGCCTGGTGCCGCTCATTCATCACCCGGTGAATTGCATGGTATGGCCGTATCAAGAAATGGCAACTTGTATTATTACCTAACTAGATACCCAACAAGTGGGGGTAATGAAATAGTTAATATATATAGAGTTGCAGCTACTAGCTATAGTCCTAGCATAGTACTTAGTAGTGTCATTAGAGAATCAGGTGTTCCTGTTAAACATGGACTTGCAACCAATAATGACGGATCTTGTATTGTAACTAATATTGGTAGTGAAGTTTATGTGTCTAGAGATTCTGGAACATCATGGACTATGATCTTAGATAAAACATGGGATTATAATCAATCTGATTGGAAATGTAATAGCTGTATCTTAGATTATTTCAAAATGTCTGATGATGGTTTGACTATAGCAGCTATTAGCGAAGGCGGTAGTGTCAATCCACAAATCTTAGAATATAATAGTTCAGAAGACTCTTGGACACTCAAAGATACAGATTTAAAGACTGATGAAATTTCTACTTTCTCATTAGCAGAAGCCTCGAACAAAATTGCCATGACATTCTCTGGAGATGCAAAGCGTTTGGCCGTAATAACCAATGATCCAATAACAGGACAAGGCTATATTTGGAGATCACAAAGCACAACTAACGTATATACATTACAATTATTATCGCAATCTGATAATTTTAATGACATACCATAGTAAAATTGCTTTTAAAGTGTATATATAACTAACCGGATCGGAAACAGCCAGCATAATTATGGAAAATTAATGAATTATAATAAGCCTGATTTAATATGGTTTTCAAACTTTAATACTGCATCACCTCTCGCCCAGACTAATACTAAAAGATTTATTGTTAGACTATCTGAAAAAGCAGTCAACAATATGGACAATATTAATGATGTCCAAAAAATTATTGGTCCAGACTATAGAGTATTATATGGTTTGGGTCATCCAGGAATGGTTGTTGTAGAGACTAATGTAGCTAATACCTTTAATACATTATCTAACAATTCTAATATTGAATATGTAGAAGAAGATCACATTATCACACTTAATGATCCTCCTACTCCTCCCCAAGACATAAAAAAAAATAATTTTAATGCTCTTTCTAGCAACCCTAATGATCCAGACTTTAATCAATTATATGGCTTGAATCCTAATTTAGGTAATTATCATATTAATTGTAAAGATGTTTGGATTACCAATAAAGGAAGTAGCAGTATTATTATTGGAGTCCTTGATACTGGTATAGACTATAGACACGAAGATCTTGCAGCGAATATGTGGATAAACACTGCTGAAACAGTAAATGGTATTGATACTGACAATAATGGCTATGTAGATGATATATATGGCATAAATGCTATAACAAATACTGGAGATCCTTTTGACGATCACATGCATGGAACACATTGTGCTGGCACCATAGGCGCTGTTGGTAATAATAGCAAAGGCGTAGTCGGCGTTAATTGGAATGTAAAATTGATGGCACTAAAGTTTTTAAATTCTTCTGGTAGCGGAAATACGGCTGATTCTGTTAAATGTCTTGCTTATGCAGAATTAATGAAAAGCAGAGGAGTAAACATAAAAGCTACTAGTAATAGCTGGGGTGGAGGTCCTTATTTGCAATCTCTTTTTGATGCAATTTCATCTGCTTGGACCAATCAAGATATGCTTTTTATTGCAGCAGCTGGTAATAATGGCAGAAATACAGATGTTAGTCTGCAGTATCCTCAAGGATATGATATTCCTAGTATTATTTCCGTGGGATCTAGCACTCAGTCGGGTAGTAAATCAGGTTTCAGTAACTATGGGTTGACAAGCGTTGATGTAGCTGCTCCTGGATCAAATATTTTATCTTGTGTTCCAGGAAATGGCTATCGAACCGAGAGCGGCACAAGCATGGCTTGTCCTCATGTTGCTGGTGCTGTAGCTTTACTATATAGTATATATCCTAATGCTACTGGTACGCAGATAAAAAATGCTTTAATTAATACTTGCCAACAAGTTGGTGAATGGAGTGGTAAATGTGTTAGTGGAGGTATTATAGATGTTAAAGCAGCATCAGATTCAATTGGAGGTACCCAAGTTACTGCCACACCTACACCCACTGTAACAGATACTCCTAGACGCACTCCTTCAATTACGCCCACAATATCTGTGACACCTTCTACAACGCCAACAAATACTCCTACTGTAAGTCCATCATATGTTCCCAGAATATCTGCTGGGGGTTTAGGTCCATATGGTTCTGATTATGTTATTAAATTTAATCTACCTGGATTTGAAAATTATATAGGAGAAAAACTTTCTGTTAAAATTGGTGGAGAAAAATGTTGCACTATTGATGGTATTATAAGTTATTCTTTCCCTCAGTCTGTTGATCCGATAGCTGCCGCAACACCAACACCGACATCAACTCCAAGTGCAACACCAACCCCTACTCCAACACATACCGTAACTCCTACAGTAACTGTTACTCCAACGAATACTGCTACTCCTACTGTTACTCCTACAATTAGTGTTACGCCAACAGTTACTCCTACTATTAGTGTCACTCCTACTATTACTCCTAGTAATACGCCAACAGCTACAGTAACTCCAACAATTAGTGTTACCCCAACTAATACTCCATCAATTACTCCAACTATATCTTTAACACCATCTATCACACCAACAATTAGTGTAACACCCTCTATTACGCCTACTATCTCTTTGACCCCAAGTGTTACTCCTACTTTGTCACTAACTGTTACGCCAACACCAACAGTTACTCCTACTATTAGTTTGACACCAAGTAATACTCCAACACCAACTGTAACACCAAGCATTACGCCAACCATTACTCCAACACCAACAGTAACGCCAAGTGTCACACCAACTATTAGCGCAACACCAACAGTAACACCTACATTAAGTTTAACTGCTCCGTTTGAAGCTGATGTGTCTTATAGACAAGGCCATGAACTGAAAAGCGCTCACGGTTGGGATGCAGCTTTCAATTCAGATAAAACATTATTGTTTACCTGTGATAGAATCGCAGGAGTTAATATGTATGATATATCTGATAAATATCATCCTATACATGTATTTACTTATGATTTGAATTACTACATTGAAAGTGTAGACTTTAGTAATTCTTATTCTTTTCTTGCTGTTGCTAATTCACAATATGGGACACATATTTTGAGCCTAGAGAATAACGCATCCTATCCATTAAATAAAGTTTTACAGCTTAAATCTACGGCCACTAGTAAACCGGATGGGTATACTCGTACAGGAAATCATAAACATGCTATTTTGGGTACGGGTAGTGATGCTAGATATATTTATGTTGCAGATCAGGATTATGGATTGTTGGTCTATAGAATAAATCCTACAGATCTCACTGCTACTCCATTGCTAAATTCTTCATTAAGATATATTGATCCTGTTGATGCACTTTCTCGTGCTCTATTGTGGAGATGTTATATTTCTCCTAGTGATCCTAATCTATTATATATTGGTACGCAGAGAGGCGTACTGTTATTGGTAGATATTACAGATAGGTCTAATCCTGTATTGAAATCATCTTTGATTACTTTTTCAAATGCAAGCTATCCAAATGGCTATGGATATATATATGATATTGTAGAAGATACTATTGACAGCAATATTGTTTATGTCACAAATAGTTCTTACGGAATTTTGGCAATAGATAAAACGAACATTAGTGTTCCAACAATTATTGGTAGTTATGTTACGTCCGGTATTACTTCGATTTCTATTAAGGAATAAAAATGAAAGTTAACTATAATGTTCCTGATGAACAATGGTTCGAGTCTTTTGTTGTTATAAACAGTATTTCTGCAGATGTCGACAATTATTGGATAGTTCGATTAACAGAAAAAGCCGTATTGAACATGACTAGTGTTTCTGATTTTAGTAACATTGTAGGATCTGGTTGGACACCAATACATTGTTTAGGTTTGCCTGGTTTATATGCTGCTCATAAATCTGAAGACGCTGTTAGTTTAGCTGGTAATAAAAATATTCAATATGCCTATGCTGATAATCCTATTCCTCCTAGCGATAATGTTAGTATTTTAAATCAACCTGATTTGCCAGAAGAAAATGATACTATAGTTAATAGAGATTATGTTGCTGGTGATCCTAATGATCCGTATTGGGATCTGCAATGGCCATTAAATCCTAGTCTTACTCCATATGACATTAATGTTACTGGACTTTGGAAAGATTGGAATAGAATACCAACATATATTGGTATTCTATCAGAAGGCTATAGTAGTCCGTTACCGTCTGATACAACTCTAACGTATGGATACAATTCGTACAAAGAAGATATTACAGATAATCCAGATAGTAATCTAATATATAATGGTGCCGAGACAGGTAATGCTATACAAGGTATTACTAGTGCTACGCATGATGGTAATGGCATTGCTGGTATTTGTCCAGGAGCCTCAACCATTAGTGTTGCAACAACATCTTATGGGTATGGGTGTGCTCGAGACATGGCTATTATACGAGGTTTCACATTTATCTTAAGTAAGAAAATCAATGATGGTTTGAGTATTCCTGTTATTATATGGGATGGTCAAAGGGGTTGTAATAATAGTCAAGATGATGGTATCAGAGACGCAATACGTGCTTGTCAAACTTGGGGTATAGTAATTGTCGTACCTGCTGAAGAAGGAAGACTTGGTGCTGACGGTAAAGATATAGATGGTTCGACTAGTCAATTTGCTGCTATAGCTTATGCAGATCTTGTGGTAACAGCAATAGACCAAGAAGGTCAGTTACCAGAATCAGCTAATTGGGGTAGCACCGCAGTAGACATTAGTGCTCCAGGAGTAAGTGTACTTGCTAGTGTTGGTGAAAATGGAGTAAAAAATGTTTCAGGTACTTGGGTAGCTGCGGCGCATGTCGCTGGTGCTATCGCCCTTTTGCGTGAAGCAACAGAGAAAGTAGGAAATGAAGTTGTTCAGGCGATAATATCATCGGCTAAAAAACTAGATGCTCATGATAACAAACCTGTTAAATCAATGGGTATGTTAGATGTACAGGCAGCTTCTGCATATTTAGGCACCCCTGTTTCTACACCATCCCCACCACCTCCGCCACCTCCTGGTCTTGGTCCAACAGAACCTTGTTTAGCAGGCTCTAAATTTGTTGATAACGGATCACCTTTTTCCGGTTTTACTAATGATTCAGTAATAAATTTAAAAGGATCTTATGATGGTAAAACACTTATTATGGCAGCAAAAGGAACAAATGGATTAGGTTTTTATTCTGTTAAAGCTGATATTGAAACATCATTTCAAAAAATACCAACTGAAGATTTTAGCGATACCGATAATGACGATCCAGCAAGTCCAGGATATGCTGCATTTATTAATGCTTTTGATATATCTGATAATGGTAATAATTTAGTAGTTAGTAATTCATTTACTGTAGACACTAGATTTGCATACATTGAGTCTTTGTGTATTTCAGATAATGGCTATATCTATATGTATACTGGGAGTAATGCCAGAGAATATGATAAGGTTTCTATATTAGTATCTACAGACAGAGGCTCCAATTGGACAGAAAAAGTCATATTTCCTTTTGATTCAGATAACACAGCATATAGAGATCAAATATTACTTTCTAAAGATTACGGGAATACTTGGACGTCCGTAGCTGTTCCAGATAAATGGGTTAGCAATTATTATTATGGCGTTGATGGTTTTTATGGACCAGAGACCGATCGTAAAGATTCCAGGGTAACACCACCATTAATGAAAAAACATTTATGTTCAAGTAATTTAATATGTTCTGATGATGGAACACGAGCAATGTTTTTATTAACTTATGGGGGCGTTCCTTATAACTTCATGGATTATAGAAGAAATAATAGCCAGAATCCGGTAAGAAACATACCACTAAATCTTTTGTATGGACATAGACATCATAATGATACACAAGGTCATACGTCTTTATTTATGACTACTGACAATTCTGGAGATTATTGGAAACAAGGATCTGCAGACATGAAACATCGTACTGTGTCTAACACAGATCCTGGGTACCCATTGGCATTTCGTGATTACGATGGAGGAATCCGAAGTGAAAAATTTGTTGAAGAGTTGAATAGTCCTCACCCAGCAACTGATGAAGTTGTTCATAAAGTACATAAATTAATTAAAATGTCTCCTAATTTAGATGCTTTTGGTTTTGTTACGAGCAGTACTTATGATAGTAGCGAGCGTGGAAGTTCTGGAGTAGATCTCGAAGAGCTTTTTGGAGAACGCATTATTAGTAAAATTATTTATACTACGGACGCTGGAGAAACTTTTAATAGAACTAAAGAATTATTTGATACTGATGAAGATACTAGGTACTATATCTCTAAAGTATTTGAACTAGATGAGAAATACTTAATACCTAATAGGCATTTAAATAAAATTCATACATCTTATGTAGATAGTAATGGTAATTTTACTATTTGTGCTTTGGTTAATAAAATTATGTGGAGTCCCGCTACTGATGTTC
>Ga0233444_10006609_pt1 | contig 10314 bp, 12 predicted proteins | sample SI_124_October20_6_FD_182792 | JGI IMG/M metagenome (GOLD analysis project Ga0233444, IMG submission 182792) | Seawater microbial communities from Saanich Inlet, British Columbia, Canada - SI_124_October2016_10_MG | ecosystem: Environmental > Aquatic > Marine > Inlet | place: Canada: British...
CAAGTTTGTTTGCATATTTATTTAAATCGTTATCTTTCATTAAATTTCATCTCCAATATAAATATCTAAGGATAGTGCTGTTTCTACTAAAGAGTCTTTTCTTTCTACATTTTTATAGGTACTGATGCCCTCATCTATAGCAACATCAACAACTTTTCTATCTTTCCATGCAACCATACGATCAAACTTTTTTTGATTTAATAAATCCACAGCATAGACGCCGAAAGCGCTTGCTAAAATTCTATCACTTGCTGTTGGTGGCGCACCTCTTTGTACGTGACCTAAAGAAGTAACTCTACATTCAACATCAGTTTTTTTCATTAATTCTTGAGCTATATAATCCCCAATACCACCTAATCTTTGTTCTCCATCCATATACTTATGTAATACAGTGCTTCCATCCTCTTTTTTAACTGCTTCAGCAACTATTATTAAAGAATGCTGTATGTCATTTTTTTTCATTGAATTAAGTTTTTTTATTATTCCGCTAATAGAGTATTTTATTTCTGGGATAAGTATTATATCTGCTCCACCTGCTATACCGGCATTTAATGCAATGTGTCCTGCATCTCGGCCCATAACTTCTAAAATCATAGATCTTCTATGGCTTGCTGCTGTTGATTGCAGGTTGTCTAGAGCTTGTGTGGCTACATCTACAGCGGTATGAAATCCAATAGAACTTTCTGTTGCCCCTACATCATTGTCTATTGTTTTTGGAATAGCTACTATCTTCATATTACCTTCTTTGGCTAATTTTTTTAAAATTTGCATACTACCATCACCTCCAATAATAATTAATCCATCGAGTTTCATTTGGTGATAACCTTCAATGATTTCTTTAGATCTATCTATAAATTTTCCATCTTTAGTTGGAAATTTAAAAGGATTTCCTTTATTAGTAGATCCTAAAAAGGTACCTCCTTGTCTTAATAAATACCCTTCGAATGTTTTGTGGGATAATTGAATAGCTGAAACCGGCCTTTGCATAAGTCCTGCAGTACCATCTTTAATTCCAAAAACATCCATTTTATACCTGTTTTTGGCTCTGTAAAAAATGGATCTTATTGCAGCATTTAACCCCCCGCAATCTCCTCCACTTGTTAAAATTCCAATTTTTTTATTACTCATATTTATTTCTTATATCTACTTTTTTAGGCAAGAAGTGTTATAACACATAAATCTCAAAATGGAAAAAAAAGCCAAAATTATCGCAACTCTAGGTCCATCTATTTATAATGAAAATAAATTAAAAGAACTTGTTAATTTAGGTGTTGATGCATTTAGAATAAACTTCAGCCATAACACAAACGATATAAATAAAATTGTTTTAAAAATTAGAAAAATTGAAAAAAAAACAAATAAAAAAATTTCATTAATTGCAGATCTGCAGGGGGTTAAACTTCGTGTAGGTAAGATAAAAAATGAAATTCAGAAAATAAAATATAATCAAAAATATGTTTTTGATAATAAAAATGAATTAGGAAATAATAATCGAATTAGATTTGCTTATCCAAAAATTATTAAAAAATTAAAAAAAGGTAACAAAATTTTAATTGATGATGGAAAATTCACTTTTATCGTAATAAAAAAAACAGGTAGTTCTGTTACTACTATTTGTAAAAGTCAAAATTGCTATATGAAAAGTAATAAAAGTGTTCATGTGCAAAATCTAGATATTTCGTTTAGTAAATTAACCTCAAAAGATAAAAAAGATATCAAAACTGCAAATAAACTTGGTTGTAATTGGATAGCACTATCTTACATCCAAAATGAAAAACTTATTTTTGAAGCTAGGAAATTAATAAAAAAGGATGTGGGTATAATTTCTAAAATAGAAAATAAGTACGCCTTAAAAAATATTACTAAAATTATTAAAGCGACAGACTCAATAATGATAGCAAGAGGTGATTTAGCTATTGATATAGGTCATAGTGAAGTACCTAAAGTACAATTAAGCTTAATAAAAAAATGCTCCCAATTTTCTAAATCAGTAATTGTAGCGACACAAATGTTAGAAAGTATGATTGAAAATAATACTGCTACCAGGGCTGAAATAAATGATATTGCTACAGCAATTTTTCAAGGTGCTGATGCTGTTATGTTGTCTGCAGAAGCGGCTATTGGAAAATTTCCATCTCAAGCAGTATCTACAATGTCGCAAACAATAATTTCAGCAGAAAAATATAAAAAACAACATATTGAGGATTTTAAAAACTCTATTATTTCAAATAAAGACCCTGTTAAATCTATTCTTCTTTCTGTAAAAGACATTGCGTATAATTCAAATGTTAAAGCTATTATTGTCTTTTCAAAATCAGGAAAATCTGCAAAATTAGTTTCCGCTATGAGACCGGCTGCAAAAATCTTAACAATTTCACCGAATATAAATGTTAGCAGACAAGTTTCATTACTTTGGGGTGTTCAATCAATTAATAGCCGTGATGCAAATGGTTGGAAAGATATGATGTCAATTTCGAAAGAAATTGCAAAAAAATTTAAATTTGTTAAAAAAAATGATTTTATCGTTATTACTGCAGGTTTGCCTTTTGGCAAAGCCGGTATGACAAATATGATTAGACTGTACAAAGTTGGTACATGATGGAAAAAAAATATAACATAAATGAAATTTTATCAGCTGTTGATGAAATACAAAATATGAAAAAAGAAAAAAAATCTGAGATAATTGAAAAAAAATCTTTTAAAAAGGAGTATTCGGTAGTTCCAAAAAATACAATAAGATTAATTGAAGAAGCTGAAAAAGTTAATGATTAAATTAACCCAGCAATTTGGATTGCTGTGTCACACATTCTATTAGAGAACCCCCACTCATTATCGTACCATGACAACACTCTACAAAACTTTCCTTTTATTACTTGAGTTTGTGTTAGATCAAATATTGAACTGTGCGGGTTATGATTAAAATCTTTTGAAACTAAAGGAGCAGAATTTACTGCGAGAATTCCTTTTAAAGGGCCTTGAGAGGCTTTTATCATTGCATTATTGATACTTTCATGACTTACCTCTTTACTTGGAACAAATGTAAGATCAATTAGTGAAACATTTGGTGTGGGTACTCTTATAGCTGTACCGTCTAGTTTTCCTTTTAAACTTGGTAAAACCAAACTCATAGCTTTTGCTGCGCCTGTAGAAGTTGGAATCATTGAATCGCCTGATGCCCTTGCCCTTCTTAAGTCTTTATGAAGTGTATCTAATAGTTTTTGATCTCCAGTGTAGCTATGAATTGTAGTCATGTAACCATATTCAATACCAAAATTACTTTCTAAAACCATGGCCACAGGTGCAAGACAATTTGTTGTGCATGAGCCATTAGAAATAATGTTGTGATTTTTTTTTAATCCAGAGCTATTAACACCTTGAACAACTGTAAAATCTACTTCCTTTGCAGGCGCAGAAATAATAACTTTCTTAGCTCCAGCTCCAATATGTTTACCGGCAGAAGCTTTGTCTAAGAAAAAACCAGTGCACTCTAAAACTACGTCAGCTCCAACAGTGCTCCAGGGTAATTTAGCTGGATCACTTTCTGCAAAAACTTTGATATTTTGATCCCCTATCTGAAAACCATCACTATTTGTTTTAACATCATGATTTAATGTTCCATGTGTACTGTCATATTTAATTAAATGAGCATTCGCCTCTATTGAACCAAGATCATTTATTCCTACTATTTTAATTTTACTCTTATAGTTTTCCATAAGAGCTCTCAAAATTAATCTCCCTATTCTACCAAAACCATTAATACCAACCTTGATCATAAATTATTTAACCCTTTTTTTTAAAAAAATTGTATTTTTACTTTTTGCACAAAATTTAAATTTATTTCTTTTGTAATAATTATAAGCTCTTAAATTATCTTTTTCATAGCATAAATAAAAGAATTTTGCATCATATTTTTTAATTATTTTTGTTAAAAAAAAATTTATTATTTCATCTTTTTTTTTTAATGAGAGATTTTTAAAGTAGTTTTTAAAAATAACTAAATGCAAAAGATGTAAATAATTTTTATCTTTAACAAATTTGATATTGCTTGAAGATCTATCAAACATCATAAAAACAAAATAGATATTTAAAAATAATTTATGTGGTTTCAATAAAAAGTAAAAAAATATTTTTTTTTTTAAAATATTATAATTTTTATTTGTAATTACATTTATTACAGATGTAATTCTATTTTCTTTTTTTATCACAAAAACTTCAATAATTTTAGCCTTTATTAAGTTTTTAAAAAAACCAACGTCTAAAATAGTGAAAATAGACCGGGGAATTTGATTTATTATTATATTAAAAATTTTTTTATGATTATTAATCTTATTTGTTAATAAAAAATTTTTTTTTATAATAGTTGTCAATTAATTTACTTATTTAGCGTTATTAATCTCAAGCTTTATCTTATTTAAAAAATCTCTTAGTAAAACTGAGTCTTCCTCATTTAATATTTTATCTTTTTTGAGGCCAGCTTTTAATTCTTTTCTAATTTTAAATTTAATTTTTTCTGACGTTTCTTTATTCAAATTTGAGTATATTTTTTGTTGAAATTTATAAACGCTATACCCAACAGTAAATTGGTATAGGAAAAATAATGAAATCATCAAAACTAAGATTTTATATATAAATAATCTCATTTATTTTTTTTTTTATATATTGAATAAATATGAACATTATTAATTACAAGCTTTTTAAAAATAGTAAAATTAATTGGTATCATATTTCCTTTATTATATTTTTCATCTGATTTATAAATAAAATTATCATAAATATAGTCAGCCTTCATAAAATTTTGACCAGTAAATACAAGTTTTTTCTTCGATTCAGGCTCTAATAAATCTTTTCCATTCATAAACGGTGTCCATGAAGCATTAGCAATAAATATATGTTTTTTATTTCGGCTATCAATCAATATAGATTTTAAAGCATCAACTCTACTTAATGAAGGGGTGTCAACTTGAAAATTTTTTATACGTTCTTTTGACATTAAATTATTAAAATACAAGCTCTGATACGGATGGAATTTTACATTTTCATATATCAAAAAAATAATTAATAAAATTGTTAAAGAATATAAAATTTTTAAACTAATTTTTTTCTTAAAATAGATAACCAAATTAAAAAAACCGAAAATTGAAATATAAGTAAAAAAAATGTGTAGAAAATAAAAATGTCGCCATCCACTTAACATGGCTACATTAAAAAAAATTGCATAAGTCAAGAAGCTAAAAAAACTAAATAATATAAATATATCCTTTTTTTCATTGTTAGACATCCATAAATCACTTCCAAGAGGCTTGAAATTATGAATACTTATTAATCTATAAAAAAATCTCTTAAGAAATAAAAAAAAACCAATAATAAACAAAATGGATAAAATAAATGGCGTTGAAATAAAAATCCAAATTGGTAAATAGGATCTCGGTAAATAATTCATATAATAATAATGGCCATTAAATAATATTTTTAAATTCATTGAATAAAAAAATTTATTAAACCAGTCAGAAATCTCGAATATATTCAGTTGCCAAATATATGGATAATGCAAATAAAGAGATAGGGTATAAAAAAAAATAATCTTAAAAGATAGATTTAAAAAATCCAATATATTTTTTTTATTCGTCAAAAATTCTAAAAAAATAAAAAAAATTAAAAAAATTGGTAAATAAATTCCCATAATTCTTGTAGATGTAGCAAGAGCACTAAAAAAACAAAATAAAATTAGATTTTTATTATTTTGTTTATCAAAAAAATTAAAAAGAAAACTTATAGCAATAGTCAATAAAGATAAAAATAAAATATCTTTATTGTTATAAAAGCTGTCACCAAATATTCTAGGAGTAAAAGAGTAAATATTTAAACCAAAAAATGCTATAGAAAAATTAAATCTTTTTAATAATATTTTATAGAAAAAAAAAGCACTAACTAAAAAAATTAAAAAATTTAAAACATGTCTTATTTCAAAGTATGATTTTGAGTTTTCTAAATTAAATATTGTTTCTAGAAAAGCTGCCGGAACATCAAAAATAACTCCATAAAAATTAAAAAAGACTATATTTGGTAAATTTGGATTAGTTGATAAAATATTTTTATATTTTAAATTTACAGATTCTTTAAATGTACTAAAATCTGAAAAACTTAAAAGATAATCCAACCAATAAAAACCATTTAATCTTTGAAAATGTTCTTCTATACCAATTCCAAAATCTCTATAAATAAATATGCCAAAAAAAATATAAATTGAAAAAAATAATATTAAAAAATAATTTTTTTTATCTGTTGTCATTTATTATTAGTATATTTTAAAAAGAAATTTTTTGTTAATGTTAGGATATATCTTAAACAGGTATAAGTGTATTTTAGATTTAGATTTACTACAGTTTTTGAATAACCAGTGGCACGAATTTCGTCTTTAAAAGGTACTTCTATTATATTGAAATCATTTCTTTTCAAATAGGATAGTAAATTTACGAAGTAATCACCATAAAATCCACTTAGTTTAAAATTATTAAATATTTTTTTTTTGATGCAAATGTAACCACTGGTGTAGTCAGTTATGCCTTCGTAAAGCAATAACTTACAGATTTGATTAAAAATATAGCTTTGATTTTCATTTATATCTTTATTCAAATTTTCATCTTTAAAATATCTTTCACTTCCCTTTAAAAATCGTGAACAAATAATTGCATCAAAATGATCTGACTTTTTAATAAATTCGTCAATATATTTAGGTGGATGTTGAAAATCTGCATCCATCCAGATAATATTTTCGTATTGAGCTAATTTAATGCCAAGGTTGATTGATTCGGCCAAATTTTTTTTTAAGTTAATTCGAATGTTAAGTTTTAAATTATTTTTTTTTTGCACTAATGATTTAACTGTATCAATGGTGCCATCTGTTGAATTATCATCAATAACTATTATCTCAAAAACCTTTTTGTTCAATCTAAAGATTTTTTCAATAGCTGAAATCAGGCTTGTGATATGACCGTTTTCATTGAGTGTTGGTAATATTACGCTATATTGCATGTTTACTAATTTAAAAACAATTGTTAATAATTAAATCTAAAAAATTTATCAATGATACAAAAAATAACTCATAAGAATGAAGTATTAGCACTTATTATTAAAAATAAATATATAAAAAAAAAAGGTATTAATTTCTTTACTAATAATAAACTTTCTCAACAAGTTGCGTACATGAACCATAAAAAAGGTCATGTTATTCAACCACACATTCACAAAAAAAGATTAAAAAAGATTTATGATACAAGTGAAGTTTTAATAATTTTAGACGGCACTATGAGAGTTGATTTTTATGATAATAAAAAAAAATATTTATTTAATAGGAAGTTAATTAAAAATGACATTATTATCCTTTTGAAATTTGGACACGGTTTTAAGATTGATAAAAATTGTAAGTTTATCGAAGTCAAGCAAGGGCCTTTTGATCCAAAACGAGATAAATTTAAGTTTTAAAATGTTAAAATATTTAAAATTTATTCCAGTAAATGTACCTAAATTATATTCAAATGAAAAAAAAAATATATCTGAATGTTTAAAAACTAATTGGATTTCATCTGAAGGAAAATTTGTTAAGGAGTTTGAAAATAATTTTTCTAAATTTAATGAAAGAAAATATGGAATAGCTGTATCAAGTGGCACTGCTGCTTTAGAGGTTGCAATAAAATCATTAAATTTAAAAAAAAATTCAGAAGTAATTATTCCTGCTTTTTCAATTATATCTACTGCGTTATGTGTTATTAAATGTGGTCTTAAACCAATTTTAATAGACTGCAATATATTTACCTGGAATGTTGACTCAGAAGAAATTATTAAAAAAATTAACAAAAAAACATCTGCGATAATTCTAACACATATTTATGGTCTTCCTGTTAATCTTTCTAATATTTTAAAAATAGCCAAAAAAAATAAAATAAAAATTATTGAAGACGCAGCGGAAGTTATTGGATTAAAATATAAAAATAAAATGTGTGGGAGTTTCGGTGATTTAAGTACCTTTAGTTTTTATGCTAACAAACATATTACAACAGGCGAAGGTGGTATGATATTAACAAACGATAAATCTTTATATTTAAAATGTAAATCATTAAGAAATTTATCTTTTTCTAATTCATATTTTGATAGATACAATCATGATGATATTGGATGGAACTATAGAATGACAAATTTGCAAGCCGCTCTAGGTTGTGGTCAACTTAAAAATATAAAAAGAATTGTTAAAAGGAAAAGAGAAATTGGCAATATATATTATAAAAATCTTAAAAATAATGACAAAATAATTTTGCAACAAAATAGAACCAGTTATTCAAATAACATTTATTGGGTATTTGGGGTTTTATTAAAGAAAAAAGTTAAAATAGAAAGAAATAATTTAATGAAAAAATTATTAAACCACAAAATCGATACTAGACCCTTTTTTTTAAGTATGAATAAGCAAAAGATATTTAAGAAGATGAAATTATTTATTAATAAAAAGATGCCTAATTCTGAATATTTGTCGGAAAATGGTTTTTATGTACCTTCTGGCCTAGGTGTTTCTAATAAAGAAATTAAATATATTTGTGACGTTCTAAATAAAATTATAATTTAAACATATTTAAAAACTATAATTGCATAAAATACACAAACTAATGTTGCTATCCACAAAAGACTACCTACTAAACCAAGCCAAGCTAAGTGAATAAATGCACTGCCCAACAAAGATACGAATAGTCTATCTCCTCTTGTAGTATCTAGGCCTAATATTCCTCTTCTAGGAGATCCTCCTGGAACTTTTTTTTCCCAAAAATACATAGCTGTAATACATAGAGCTATAAAAACAAAAAAACTTGCCGTAGGCCATGTCCATGCCATCCATGTAATAAAATCAAAATCAAAAAGGCCTTTTTCTTTGGGTTGGCCAACCGTAGACCAACTAGATGCGTGTAGATTTGTAAAAATCATACTCTCCCCATTGCAAATCCTTTAGCAATATAATTTCTTACAAAGTAAATTACTACTGCTCCTGGTATAATAGTTAAACTTCCAGCTGCTGCTAGTAAACCAAGTTCATAACCAGAAGTACTAGAAGTTCTAGTCATTATTGCTGCAATTGGTTTTGCTATTGTCGCTGTAAGAGTTTTGGCTAATAATAATTCTACCCAAGAAAACATAAAACAAAAAAACATTGTAATACCTATTCCGGCAGCTATTGTAGGAATAAATATTTTAAAGAAAAATCTTCCAAAAGAATAACCATCAACATATGCGGTTTCATCTAGTTCCTTAGGAACGGCTGACATAAATCCTTCTAAAATCCAGACGGCAAGTGGAATATTAAATAAACAATGAGATAAAGCGATGGCAATATGAGTATCAAATAAATTTACAGATGAATAAAATTGAAAAAAAGGCAGAGCAAAAACAGCTGGTGGAGCCATTCTATTTGTTAGTAACCAAAAAAATAAATGCTTATCTCCTAAAAATTTGTACCTTGAAAAAGCATAGGCTGCTGGTAATGCAGCTGAAACAGAAATTATAGTATTAAAAACTGTATAGGTAATAGAATTAACGTATCCCATATACCAAGTGCTATCTGTAAATATAGTTTTGTAGTTATCTAAAGTAAAATCTTGTGGCCATAAAGAATACACATTTATTATTTCAGTAGTTGTTTTAAAAGACATATTTAACAACCAGTAAATTGGTAGCATTAAAAAAACTATATAAATTGTTGGCACCAGCCATTTTACTTTACTCATGATCTTCCCTCATCTTTCATCATTATGGTATAAAAAACCCAACATATTAAAAGTACAATTAGAAAATAAATTAATGACATGGCTGCTGCAGGACCAAGATCAAATTGACCTAAAGCCATTTTAACTAAATCAAGAGATAAAAAATTTGTTGCATTTCCAGGTCCTCCTCCAGTTAAAACAAATGGTTCAGTGTAAATCATAAAACTATCCATAAATCTTAAAAGAATTGCTAAAGTTAAAACTTTTTTCATTTTTGGTAATTCTATATATCTAAAAACATCCCATCTACTAGCACCATCTATCTCAGCTGCTTGATAGTAAGCTGGCTGTATTGAGTTAAGACCTGCGTAAGATAATAAAACGACTAAAGAAGTCCAATGCCAAACGTCCATCAAAATAGTTGTGAACCACGCATCTCCACTTTGTTGAGTAAAATTATAATCAAAACCAAGTGTATTCAAAGAATTTCCAAGAAAACCAATCTCTGGTAAAGCAAAAATATTCCACATTGCCCCTACTACATTCCAAGGAATTAATAATGGCATTG
>Ga0233444_10006610_pt1 | contig 10312 bp, 9 predicted proteins | sample SI_124_October20_6_FD_182792 | JGI IMG/M metagenome (GOLD analysis project Ga0233444, IMG submission 182792) | Seawater microbial communities from Saanich Inlet, British Columbia, Canada - SI_124_October2016_10_MG | ecosystem: Environmental > Aquatic > Marine > Inlet | place: Canada: British...
CTTAGCTGAGGAAAGTTTTAAGTATGTATATGACAATATAAAGAGAGATGTTCATCTTGCGTCTATTGCAGGAGGAACAGATTTAGTTGGTTGTTTGGTTTTAGGAAACCTTTACTCAAATGTATATATGGGAGAAATTCAAGGCCAGAGCTTGGGTATTGATGTGGACGTTTTTACAGATGAGGGAGAAAGTGTTAAAGATGGGGAGAAGGGAGAGCTTGTAGTTAAAAAACCTTTTCCTTCAATGCCTGTTAAGTTTTGGGGTGATGACGACGGGCAAAAATATCATAAAGCTTATTTTAATAGATTTAAAAACATTTGGCATCATGGTGATTTTATTGAGCGAACTTCAAACAATGGTTTTATTATGAGAGGTAGATCTGATGCAACACTTAACCCAGGAGGAGTTAGAATTGGAACGGCAGAGATTTATCAGCAAGTCGAAGATATTGATTTTATCACCGAAGGCTTAGTTGTTGGTCATGATTATAAAGATGATGTTAGAATTATCTTATTTATCACAACAAAAAATAATGAGGAATTAAATGATGAAAAAATAAAATCAATTAAATCAAGAATTCGAAAAAACTGCTCTCCAAAACATGTTCCTTCAATAATTATTAAGGTACCAGAAATCCCTAGAACAAAAAGCGGTAAAATAGTTGAACTTGCGGTTAAAAGGATAATTCATGGAGAAACCATCAATAATAAAGAGGCAATAGCTAATCCAGAGAGTTTAAAATTTTTTGAAAATTTGCCACAGCTAAAATCGTAGCGCGTCATTTTTTAATGTTAAAATTGTTAAAAGTTTAATTTATTCTTAATTTAAGCTCGGCCTCAAACCCTGGAACTCCTATTAAAGGTACTTGGGGCTGAGTTTTAAATAATTTTAGCACAATTTTTGTGTAACATTGAATGAAGTTCAATAAGCTTTTCGAAACTTTTATTATAACCTCCGCCTAAAACACCACATAAAGGAGTATCCTTAGAATGAAAATTTTCAATCACTATTTGATCTCTTTTATTTATTCCTTCATCAGTAATTTTAAGTTTACCTAAACGATCCTCAAAATGAATGTCCACTCCAGCTACATAAAATACAAAATCATATTTATCTTTGTTTAGCTCTTTTAAATTTTTATGAAGAATATTAAGGTACTCCTTATCCTCCATATGATCTTTAAGTTCGATATCAATATCACTCTTTGATTTTTTTGCAGGATAATTAGAAGCACAGTGCATACTGAATGTAAGAACGTCTTTATCATTTTTAAATATTTCCGAATTTCCATTTCCTTGATGAACATCTAGATCGATTATAAGTATTCTTTTTGCGTAACCTTTATTTTTTAAGTAATTGGCTGCTACAGCAACATCATTAAAGACACAATAACCAGCACCACAATCAAAGGTAGCATGGTGGCTTCCCCCAGCAGTATTACAAGCAAGTTTATAATCTAAAGCTAGTTTGCTAGCTAAAACTGTTCCACCTGTTGCAATAAATGATCTTCGAGCAACACTATCGTTAATTGGAAAGCCAATTTTTTTTTGAAGTTTTTTATTTAAAGTTTTATTTTTTATATGATTTATATATTCTAAGGAGTGAGATGTTTTCATCGTTTCTATAGAACATTCCTGAGGTATAAAGAAATTTTCGACTACCCCAACTTTTAAAAGATATTCTGCTAAAGCACTAAACTTTTGTATAGGAAATTTATTATCATCATTAATTTTAGCTACGTAATCAGGATGATTAACAACCGGTAGTTCCATTAAATTACAATTTATCTTTCAACACACATTGCAATACCCATACCACCACCGATGCAAAGAGTTGCTAAACCTTTTTTAACATCGCGTTTAATCATTTCATGAATAAGTGTAACAAGTATTCTAGTTCCTGATGCTCCAATAGGATGCCCTAGAGCTATAGCGCCACCATTAACATTTACTTTTTCTTCTGGTATTGAAAGAGTTTTTAATACAGCAAGACTTTGGGCAGCGAATGCTTCATTAATTTCAAATAGATCTACATCTTTAATATTCCACCCCGCTAATTCCAAAGCTTTTTTGGAAGAAGGTATTGGGCCTGTTCCCATTAAAGCTGGATCAACACCGCAGCTTGCCCAGGATTTTATTGATACTAATTTTTTGATTCCTTTTTTTTCTGCTTCCACACTATCCATTAATGTTACAGCGGCAGCTCCATCATTAATACCTGATGCATTGCCAGCGGTAACAGTACCATTTTTTTTAAAAACAGGTTTTAGTCTAGATAAGGCGTTAATATCAATACCCTCCCGTGGATGTTCATCCCTTTTAAAGTCTATTTCAGTAGATTTTGATTTAATCTTAAAATTAACTATTTCATTTTTAAATTTGTTTTGTTTTTGAGCGTTCAATGCTTTTTCTTGAGAGCTTAAAGCAAATTTATCCTGTTCTTTCCTGGTAATTTGAAATTTTTCAGCTACATTTTCAGCAGTAATACCCATGTGATAACCATGAAAGGCATCCCACAAACCATCTTTAATCATAGAGTCAATTAATTCTGCATCCCCAAGTTTTTTCCCATCTCTTAAGTGAATGACATGTGGAGCTAACGACATGTTTTCTTGGCCACCAGCAATGATAATTTTTGAGTCTTTAGATTTAATGCTTTGAAATCCTGAAACTACAGATCTAATACCTGATCCACAAACTTGATTAACTATAAATGCAGGAGTTTTAATTGATAAGCCTGATTTTATGCTAGCTTGTCTTGCTGGATTTTGCCCAGTGCCACCGGTCAAAACTTGTCCTAATATTATTTCATCAACATCATCCTTTCCTAAGGATAATTTATTTAAGGACGCAACTATTACAGAAGAACCTAAATCAGCTGCATCAACATTTTTAAGAGATTTTCCTAACGAACCAACTGCAGTTCTTAATGCAGAAACAATACATACATCTTTCATGAATCTTAACTTATATATTTATTTTTTATTTTCAAATAAATTATCTTTTCGGATTAAACCAATTAATATTGCTAAAATTAAAAATATATAAGTTGTATTTCCTGTTGTAAAAAAACTTCCAGTGCTTTTAATAGGAAAAATTTCAGCAATAAACAGAAAGATAAATGGAATAATGTAATTATTTTGAGAAAGTTGTGTATTTGAAAAATATTTTTTATAAAAACTTAAATATAAAGAAACTAAAAATAAACTAATGACCAAAATAAAACCTATTAAACCAGTTTCAGTCAAAATTTCTAAATAATAGTTATGCGGATGCATATTACAAACAAATTTTGAATTAGGATCAATATTTTCTCTAACATGGCAATAATATCTAAAACTTTTTATTCCACCACCAATATATTTATTTAAACGCCAAGTTTCATAAAAACTAGCAAACTCTTTCAAGTATTGAGGAGAAGTTTTTTCATTAAAATTTCCTTCAACCGCAATAACAGTAATTTTATAAATTTGGCTATAAAAATTATCAAAATTAGATTTAACTTTCTCACTAGAATTATAAATCGTTATAAAAAAAATAGGCAAAATAATTATAAACGATAGAAGATATTTTCTAGTTTCTTTTTGAAAAATTAACATTAAAGTTATAGTTAATAAAAAAAGCAAAAGAGGCATCCTATTTCCAGAAAGAATTATTCCTAAAAAAAAGATAAAGAATAAAACTGGAATAAGATATTTAATATAATTTTTTGATTGTCTTATTAAAAATAACGGTAGAACAAAAAAAGAAAAAATACTAAATCTTTGAATATAACTACCTGCAATTAACTCGTCACCAAATGGTCCACCTAATTTTCTAAATCCAGGAATAATTTTGTATCCAAAAATATCTACACCGTTAACAAATTGATAAAATAAATCAAGACAGACAAATATAGACGCCAAACTAGCACTTATAAAAAAATATTTTAATTTTATTATTTCATTTTCAATTAAAAATCTTACAATAAAATAAAATAAAAGATACTTTAAAAATAATAAAGATCTTAATGTAGTAGCAAAATTTGTTCCCCAAGAAAGTTTATTTAAAACTAAAATATCATTTATTAAACCAGTAACAATAACTAAAATAAAAAATGTTATAATGATTTTATCTAAGAAATAAATTTTTAAATCTACTAATTTTTTATTGTAAAAGATTGCTGCTGAGAGAATAATTAAAATAACATTAATATTTATAACCATGTTTCCGGCAATAAAACTTAATGGAATTAAAGCTAAAGCTATATTAAAGAAGTTGTTTTTTAAAAAATTAAGTCCTGAAATAAAATGCATTCTTTTAAATTTATGATATCTACTTATAACATGAATAAGTTTAAACAAATAAAATATTATTATTTACAGTATTATTATTTTTTTAAATATGCGCTTGTAGCTCAACTGGATAGAGCGCTTGATTACGGATCAGGAGGTTCTGGGTTCAAATCCTAGCAGGCGCACCAAAAATTATGAAGAATGTAAAATCTATAAGTATTATTTTTCCTCTATATAAAGATAGAGGAACTGTAAAAAAAATGATTAAGGACAGCCGTAAACTGTTAAAAAAAATAAAAAAAAAAGGTGAAATTGTGGTGGTTGATGATGGTTGCCCCCAGAGATCTGGTTATTATGCTAAAGAAATTTCAAAAAAGATCAAAAATATAAAAGTGATTATACATAAAAAAAATATGGGTTATGGTGCTGCAATAAAAACCGGACTAAAAAATTGTAAATATGAATGGATTTTTCAAACAGATGGAGACGCGGAATACGATGTTAATGATCTTTTAAAGCTTTTAAGAAAGACAAGAGGATCTGACTTGATAGTTACATATAGATTAAAAAAAAAATATAAAACAAGTAGAATAATTATTTCATGGATTTACAATGTAATCTTAAGAATTTTGTTTCATACCAACTACAAAGATATATCTACAGGATCTAGGCTAATAAAAAAATCAATACTTAAAAAGATTAATTTAGTGTCTAACAGCCCATTTTTAGGTGCAGAAATTGCGATTAAAAGTAAGTATAAAGGTTTTAAGGTAAGCGAAGTAGGAATTCATACGTATCCAAGAACTTTTGGTGCAGGATCTTCTGTAAGTTTAAAGAACATATTACTTACAATAAAAGAGATGATAATATTATTTATTAAAATTAAAATTTAAATGAAAAAACAATATACAAAAGAAAAAAAAAATTCTTCTTTTGATAAATCTATTAGCTTAAATATATTTTATACAAAACCTGATAAATATAAACTTTTAGAGGATATAAGTTTTAATTCTGAAAAAATAATCAATATTGGTTCAAACTTATCTTATAGCCCTTTAGGCTTTTCCAAAGAAAGCCTATCAATGGATATTAGAAAATTTAATAGAATTCTAGAATTTGATCTAAAAGAAAAATTAATAAAGGTAGAAGCAGGATTAACTTTTCATGAATTATTAAATTTTACTTTAAAACATAATTTATGGATACCCCAATTACCTGGATATCCCTCTATTACTATAGGGGGCGCAGTGGCTGCAAATTCACATGGAAAGTCCTGCGCTATTCATGGAAGCATTAGAAAGTCAATCAAAAGTATTTTACTATTTCACAAAAATCACGGATGGATGAATTTGTCTGATAAAGAAAATAAAGAAATATTCGATTTAACTGTTGGAGGTATAGGTTTAACAGGAACTATTGTAAGCGTTACCTTCAAGCTTTTAAAAATTGAAAGCCATACATTCACTACAAAGAAATTTATTACCAAAAATATAGACGAGTGTAAAAAAATAATATTAAAAGAATCCGATCAATCTGCATTTATTTATTCTTGGAATAGAGCTGATGATCTTAAAAATTTTGGAAAAGGTTTAGTTTATAAGAATGAAATAAATAATTGTCTGATAGATTTTAAAGAATTTCCAAAATTCAAGAACAAATTTTCCCCATTTTTCATACCATTATGGAACAAAATATCTATAAAAATGATTAATATTATATTTTTTTATTTCAACCAAATTACCAAACCAATAAAAGATGAAGATTTTATAAAAGTTATTTTTCCTTTTTACGGAAAAGAAAAATATTTCAATTTTTTCGGAAAAAAAGGATTTATAGAAAGCCAACTATTAATTGATGAAATGAAATTTGATGCCTTTATGGAAGAATTTAAAATTTTATACACCAAATTTAAACCTACAATCACTTTATTCTCTCTAAAAAATATGAGCGGCAAACAAAAATTTGTAAGATTTGAAGATAATAAACTTTGTATTACTTTCGATTACATAAATAGTAATAAAAATCTTCTATTTATGTCTAAGATTGATAATTTATATAATAAATATGAAATTTTACCCTCAATAATAAAAGACTCAAGAATCTCGAAAGAAACTTTTAACAAAACATATAAATACTCTTATGATTTTAAAAACAAATTGAAAGAGTTTGATAAATATAGAGTATATCAATCAGAAATTTCAAAACGCTTAGAAATATGACGTATTTAATAATTGGAGCTTCATCTGGATTAGGAAGAGAGCTAGCTAATAAATTTGCTAAAGAAAAAAATGATTTAATTATTTCTTCAAGAGATGAGAGAGACTTAAAGGCTATAAGGTCAGATTTAGAAATAAAATATAAAATAAATGTAAAATGTATTGCACTAGATTTCACTTCTATTAATGAAATTGATAGTAAAATATTTACAGAAAATTTTCCATTCGATCAAATTAAAGGAGTTTTATTTCCTGTTGGGATGATGTTTGAAAAAGATAATCCACTGCTAGATTCGGAAAGTATGCAAAAACTTTTAAATTCTAATTTTTTATCGATTTCTTATACAATAAAAAAATTTGAAAAATATTTAGCAAGTGGAAAAAATTTTTCAATTATTGGTTTTGGTTCAGTTTCTGGTTTTCTAGGTAGAAAAATAAATAGTATATATGCTGCTTCTAAAAGAGCATTGGAGTCATATTTCGAAAGTTTAGCTTTTGATGAAAATTTCAAAAATTTTAATATTCAATTTTACACTCTTGGATATTTAGATACAAATTTATCTTTCGGAAAAGATTTAAAATTGCCTAAGGGATCAATATTAACATTATCAAAAATTGTATTTAAAAATAGAGAGGTTAATTTTAAAAAAACTTTTTTCCCTAAATATTGGGCCTTAATTTATTTAATTATTAAAGTTTTACCTGTATCAATAATACGTAAATTTTCGGCAATAATTAACAAATGAAAAATATTCTTAAATTTAAATTATCAATTATTTTAATTTTTGCTTTAGCTTTAAGAATAATTTCTATTTATTTTTACAGAGATATCGAAGTTGCAAATGAATGGGGAATTATTTTAGAAAATTTAGAAACGTATGGTATTTTGAGTGTTCATACTGTGCAAGGTGAGCCTGTTCCAAATATCTTTATGCCACCCCTTTATCCTTTATTTTTGTATGTAATAAAAATATTTTTTAATAATACCGACACTTTTTTATGGTCAATTCAGTACATACAATTAATTTTTGCTATAATTACAATCTATATAGCAAATAAAATCTTACTAGAATTTTTCTCAGAAAACATTAGTGCTATTGGAACTCTAATTTTTGCTATCTTTCCTCTTAATGTTTATGCCGTATCTCAAATATCTTCTATAACAATTCAAATTTTTCTTCTAAATTTTTTTCTCTTTTCTTATTTGAAGTTATTTAAAAAACTTGAAATTGAAAATATTTTTATTTTTTCAATTTCCTCTGGGTTATTAATGTTATTGAGAGGAGAGTTTTTCATTTTTGTATTACTTTCAATGATATATCTATATTTAAAGCAAAAAAATTTATCAAAAATTTTAATAATTAGCTTAATAACTCTGATAATTGTTTCACCATACCTATATAGAAACTACAATATTTTTGGCGTGATAACTATTACTAAGTCAGGAGGTTATAATTTATTAAAAGGAAATCATCCAAAAACAAAACCCGAGGGAACACCAATGTTTTTAAGTGTTGAAAAAGTAGTTCCAGAAGTAAAAAAAGATTTGGAAGAATTAAATGCGAAAGGTCCTAATGACAATTTTGATCTAGAGCAAGACAAAATTTTATTAGATCAAGCTATAAAATTTATTAAAGAAAATCCTGCACGTTACGTAAATTTATATTTTAAAAAAATTTTATCTTTTATGTTCATTGATTTAAATGCTAATTACGCTAACTATTATTCACCGCTGCATCTCATCCCAAAACTTCTTTTGGGCATTACAACTGTTATTGGGATTATTTTAACCTTAAAATTTAAAGTCAACATGATGAACTATATTATAATGTACTACTTTGCTAATATAGGATTGTTTTCTATTTTTTTTATTCTCCCCAGATACAGTTTGTCTCTACTAATGATCCAGGTTATATTAAGTTTAGTTATAATTAAAAAAATTAAACCTAATTTATAAATATGAAGTTTTTTTTCAATCTTTCACTAAATAGAGCTGTTATATTATTTTTCATAATTGTTTTAGTAATTTTACTGATTTTAACAGCGATTTTATAAATAAGATAAAATCAAAAGAGTTATTCCTAAAAAAATTCTATATAAAACAAAAACATTTAAACTAAATTTTTTAATAAATTTTAAAAAATATTTAATTGTGATAAATGAGAAAACAAATGAAAAAAAAATTGCTATTAAGTTAACTTTAGTAAATTCATTATATTCATAAATTAAAAAATCTTTAATTCCATAGATAGAAACAGCCCCTAAAATTGGAATTGATAATAAAAATGAAATTTTTGCTGAGTCGAATCTATTAAAATCTAAAAGTCTTGCAGCGGTTATAGCTATTCCAGATCTGCTCACACCAGGCATTAAAGAAAAAATTTGTAAAATACCAATAAATAAAGCTTCCTTTAAACCAAAATTATTATTTATATTTTTATTTAATTGAAATTTGTCGCTTACATAAAGAAAAATACCAAATAGTATTGTTGTCCAAGCTATAACTTCAATGTTTCTAATTTTTTGCAAATAGTTTGTTTCAACTAGTAAAAATCCTACTATCATAATTGGAAGCGATGAAACAAAAATTCTAAAAAAAAGGATTTTATTTTGGTAAAAATTAATAATGTCTTTATAAAAATAAGATAAAACTGCAATAAATGATCCAACATGCAAACTTACATCTACTGATAGACTTTGATCTTTAAAATTAAGGTATTCCGAGATTAAAATAAGGTGAGAAGAGGAGCTAACAGGCAAAAACTCAGCTACCCCCTGAATTACTGATAAAATAAAAATTTCAATCATTAATTTAAATTAAAAATAAAGCTTGTTATTTTGTTGACATTTTTTAATGCATATCAGGTATGCAAAAAATGACACTAATTTTATTAGGTTTTAATTTAATAGGTCACTATTACTGACCTTTAAAAGATATCATTTAAATAATACTTAGCTTAATTAACTCAATTATGACAAAAAAAATGCTTCAATTTGTAGATTTAAAACAGGAAACGCCTGAAAAAAGAAACACCAATAAAAGAAAAGGTGATTTCAACGAAATTTACAAAGATTACATAACTAATAAAGCCACAGATCAATCTAGCAGATGTTCTCAGTGCGGAGTTCCTTTCTGTCAAATTCACTGCCCATTAAGCAATAATATTCCAGATTGGTTGAAATTAACTGCAGAAGGCCGACTGAAAGAGGCCTACGAGTTATCACAAAGCACAAATAATATGCCAGAAGTTTGTGGCAGGATCTGCCCTCAAGACAGACTATGTGAGGGTAACTGTGTAATTGAACAATCAGGTCACGGGACTGTAACAATAGGATCTATAGAAAAATATATATCAGATACAGCTTGGGATAAGGGATGGGTAAAACCATTTAAAGTTAAGAGAGAATTAAAACAATCAGTTGGGATTATAGGTGCTGGCCCAGCAGGGATGGCTTGTGCAGAAGAACTTCGAAAATCGGGCTATCAAGTAACAATTTACGATAGGTACGATAGGCCAGGAGGTCTTTTAATTTACGGTATTCCAAACTTTAAATTAGAAAAATTTGTTGTTGAAAGAAGAACAAAACTTTTGAAAGAAAGTGGGATTAAATTTGTTCAAAATTTTGAAGTTGGAAAAGATAAAACCTTATACGAGCTTAAAGATAAACACGATGCAATTTTAATATCTACTGGAGTTTATAAAGCTAGAGAAATAAATATTCCTGGTCACAATCTTAAAAATATTTTTCCAGCGATGGATTTTTTAACTGCATCTAACAGAAAAGGTTTGGGAGACAAAGTTAAATTGTTTGATGATGGTA
>Ga0233444_10006611_pt1 | contig 10309 bp, 9 predicted proteins | sample SI_124_October20_6_FD_182792 | JGI IMG/M metagenome (GOLD analysis project Ga0233444, IMG submission 182792) | Seawater microbial communities from Saanich Inlet, British Columbia, Canada - SI_124_October2016_10_MG | ecosystem: Environmental > Aquatic > Marine > Inlet | place: Canada: British...
GTCGAGGCGCGACCGGCGCGCCGGGCGCGCGCCGACGGGCGCCAGCGCCGACGCCCTCGGCCGAAGGCTCATGGGCGGCCCCTGGCAGTGGGAGTCTCGAACCGAGTTATACCAAGCGCGCGCGCACGCACACACCCACGCCGACACGCACCCACGCACGCAAACACGCGCCCTCACGCGTGCGGGCGCGCTCAGAAGTCCTCGGAAAACGCTTGAATCGCGCCGCGCGGCGCGTTGCCGGCGGCGTCGGGGCGCGCGGCGAGGCCCATCCAGTAGTAGGCGATCGCGCGCGTGCGCACGCGGCGCCGCGCGAGGCGCCACAGCCACCGGCCGTGTCGGCGGAAGCCTCGCTTCTGCGCGCGAAGCCGCTTCAACAGCGTCGGGGACAGCGCCTCGCAAAAGGCCGTCGCGTGGCAAAACATGCCGCCTGCGGCCAAGTCGTCGCGCACGACCCAGCCGCTCAAGTCGCCGTTGAAGGCCGCGGCGTGACGAAACATCAATTGCGCACGCGTCAAGCTGCGCAAGTCCCAGCCGCTCAGGTCGCCGTTGAAGGAGCTGGCAAATTGGAACATGCCGATCGTGTTGGTCACCCGGGAAACGCGCCAGCGGCTCAGGTCGCCGTTGAAGGCCGTGGCTCCTGCAAACATGGCGAGCATATTGGTCACATTCGCCGTGTTCCAGCGGCTCAGGTCGCCGTTGAAGGCCCTGGCTCGAGCGAACATCGATCTCATGCTCGTCACGCGAGAAGTGTCCCAGTCGGCGATCGGGCCGTAGACCGGGTGCGCGTACGCCGGGCCTTCCGCCGCCACGGCGACCTTGACGGCGTCGCGAATCGTGGCGTCGGTCAGCGGCGGTGGCGGCGGTGGCAGCATGGGGAAGCCGTGGGGTGGCGCACGCACGCCGCGGCGGCGGCGTGCGAGCGCCTTTTGCGTTGGTGGGGCGTGAAGCGCGCTGGCAGTTTTACACACCCACGCCGACACGCACCCACGCACGCAAACACGCGCCCTCACGCGTGCGGGCGCGCTCAGAAGCCGTCGTCGTGAAAGGCTTGGGTCGCGCCGCGCGGCGCGTTGCCGGCGGCGTCGGGGCGCGCGGCGAGGCCCATCCAGTGGTAGGCGATCGCGCGCGTGCGCACGCGGCGACGCGCGAAGCGCCACAGCCACCGCCCATCGCGTCTAAAGTGGGGATCGCTTGCCCAAAGACGCTTTAGCAGCGTCGGGGGCAGCGCCTCGCAAAAGGCCGTCGCTCCCAAAAACGTGTTGTACACGGCCAGGTCGGTGCGCACGTCCCAGCGGCTCAGGTCGCAGTTGAACGCCGCGGCGGACTGAAACATGCCGCCCATGTCCGCAACGTTGCGCACGTCCCAGCCGCTCAGGTCGCCGTCGAAGGCCGCGGCGCCGTAAAACATGCCGTTCATGCTAGTCACGTTTCGCACGTCCCAGCCGCTCAGATCGCCGTTGAAGGCCGCGGCGTTGCAAAACATGAAGCCCATGTCCGCAACGTTGCGCACGTCCCAGCCGCTCAGGTCGCCGTCGAAGGCCGCGGCGCCCCAAAACATCTCGGACATGTCCGTGACGTTGCGCACGTCCCAGCCGCTCAGGTCGCCGCGGAAGGCCGCGGCGCGCTGAAACATGCCGCTCATGTCCGTGACGTTGCGCACGTCCCAGCCGCTCAGGTCGCAGTTGAACGCCGCGGCGCGCTGAAACATCGAGCGCGTGTCCGTGACGTTGCGCACGTCCCAGCCGCTCAGGTCGCCGTTGAAGGCCCTGGCTTCGTAAAACATGCCGAACATGACCGTGACGTTGCGCACGTCCCAGCGGCTCAGGTCGCCGTGGAACGCCGTGGCGCGCTCAAACATGCCTTCCATGCGCGTGACGTTGCGCACGTCCCAGCCGCTCAGGTCGCCGTTGAAGGCCGCGGCGTTGTCAAACATGCTGTCCATGTTCGTGACGTTGCGCACGTCCCAGCCGCTCAGGTCGCCGTTGAACGCCTCGGCTTCCTGAAACATGCCGCGCATTTCCGTGACGTTGCGCACGTCCCAGCGGCTCAGGTCGCCGTTGAAGGATCTGGCGAACTGAAACACGTGGCCCATGTTCGTGACGTTGCGCACGTCCCAGCGGCTCAGGTCGCCGTTGAAGGCCTCGGCGCCATCAAACATGCCACTCATGCTCGTCACGTGCGAAACGTCCCAGTCGGCGATCGGGCCGTAGACCGGGTGCGCGTACGCCGGGCCTTCCGCCGCCACGGCGACCTTGACGGCGTCGCGAATCGTGGCGTCGGTCAGCGGCGGTGGCGGCGGTGGCGACATGGGAAAGCAGTGGGGTGGCGCACGCACGCCGCGGCGGCGGCGTGCGAGCGCCTTTTGCGTTGACCCACACGGCCATGTGTGACGGCGCCGCGGCCGCCACGGCCGCCACCGCCGCCACCGCCTCGCCACATTGGCGGTGGGGCGGCGGGTACGAGCTCGCGATCCGCCTGGCCAAGCAGGCCTGCGCCGAGTGCTACGACAACCCCGAGAGCCGCCGCTTCTGGTTAGAGTATCTCTCGCGCCTGTTCCGCGCACGGGTGCTTCCGTTTCTCCCGGGACGTACGTTGGAGCCGGCGACGCTCGTGCCGCTCCGGTTTGTCGACGACTGGTCTGGCGCGGCCAGCTTCCCGGCCACGCGCTACGCCAGCGAGTTTTACGTGTGCCTCGAGGACCACTGCAGGGTGGTCAAGGCACACCTGGCGGAGATGCGAACCGACCTCTGGCACGACTGCCGCGAGTTCCACGTCGCGCCAAGCCTCTCGTGGGCGCACAAGGGCCGGATCCTCCGCGCGGATGCGAGCCTCGCTTCGCAGGGCGTGCGGCCGGGCGACACGCTGGTCGCGGCACCCCACCAGGACGGAGGGTAGATGGGCGCCCGCGCTCGCGCGTGCGGGTTGGGACCGTGCACGAACGGGACTCGGGAGCGCGTTCGTGGGTCGTTGTTGTGTTGGTTAATTATTACCCCCTCGTCCGCGAACGGGCCGCTCGAAAGATAGGAACAGATAGGAACAGATAGGAACAGATAGCTATCCGCGAGGAGCCAGGGGTGGAAGTCCTGCCCGATCTGCGGGGCGGACCCGCCTGCCCGCAATCGGATCTGGTAGCGATCTCGCCAGCCCACTAGGTCCGCTCTGCACCCACCCCGAGATCGGGCCGTGATCCGATTGCGGGCAGGCGGGCCCGCCCCGCAGATCGGGCAGGACTTCCACCCCTGGCTCCTCGCGGATAGCTATCTGTTCCTATCTGTTCCTATCTGTTCCTATTTTGAGGGGGGCATAACGCGCCAACGTGCCAAACGCGGAGCGTTTTGAAAACACCCAACGCGCGCACGCGCCCGCGCGCGCGGGCGCGTCACGCAAAGAGCACGCGGGAGCGGGGCCAGAACCGCTGAAAGTGCGACCGGTTGTACCACACGTCGGAGATGACGTAGTTGGCCGGCGAGGGCCGCGCGGAGATCTGGCCCACGTAATGGAAGCCGCGCGCGAGCAGCGCCCGCATCGTGTCGACGCGTCGCGCGCCGGCGGTCACCTCGGCCATCACGACGCCGTAGCTGATCGCGTCGCCGAGCGAGGCCGCCGCGATCGGCTCGGCGCCCTCGACGTCCAGCGAGAGCAGGTCGACGCGCGCCGTCCGGCGCACCAGGCTCACGCGACCGAGCAGCTGCCAGAGCGGCGCGCACGGCACGCTCAACTCCGGCGCGCCGTTTGCGAGGCGCGTCTTGGCGCTGGTCGAGTCGCGCGCCTCGATCGTGGTCGTGCCGTTGCGCTCGCAGACGGCCGCCTGCCGCTTGGCGGACCGCCCGCGCGGCGCGCGCAGCAGCCGCGGCCACACAATTGGGTGCGGCTCGATCAAGACGCCCGCCCAGCCGAGGCACTTCTCGAAGAAGAGCGTCGCCGAGTCGACGAGGCCGTCGTGCGCGCCCGTCTCCACGAAGACGCCCGGCCCCAGCAACGGCATGCCCTCCAGGGTGAAGAAGAAGGTGCGAAAGAGCACGCTGTCCTCGCCGCGCGACCGCCGATTGCACGGCAGCGGTGCGATCGGCGTGGCCGCGTACGCGTAGCTCACCTGCGTCGTGAGCACGGGGACCCACATGGGCCGGTCGTTGAAGGGGCCGTCGGTGTGCGTGCCCTCGGTCGAGTGCAGCCTGCTCACAAACTCCAGCGTCTGCGAGCTCTGGGTGATCGCGCCGCGCACGTCCAGCGCCGAGCCGTCTTGCCACTTCCACACGGGCACGTTGGGGTAGCTGCAGTCGCACACAAACGCCATGGCCACGCTCGGGAGCCGCGCGTTCGCGTGTCTCCTCAAGTCCAGCGTTTTTTTGCAAACGAAACGCGCCAACGACACACTCAACGCCCAACGCGGCGCGCGCACGCCTTCCCTAGTCCTGCTTCGCGTCGCTCATAAAGTCGAGCTCCAGCGGCTCCACGCCGCACTTTTCGGCGGCGAGGCGCAGCGAGCGGCGCAGCGACCGCTGCAGGCGCTGTCGCGTGTTGTAGTGCTTGCGATTGAATGACTCGCCGACATCCACGATCTGGACCCGGCCGTCGCCGCCCTCCTCGTCCTCGTCGGTGTCGGAGTCGTCGTGCGCGGTCGCGCGCGCGTGGCGCCGCCTGCGCATGTTTTGCACAAAGATCGCGGCGATCGCCTTGGCCACTGGCGCCGAAACGCCCGTCAAGCAGAAGAGCACGAGGAGCGCGATGCGGGCAGGGCTGCCGAAGGCCTCGGCAAAGTCGCAGAAGGCGGCCGTCACGGCGCGCAAAACCGCCTTGAAGACGATCGGCGACGCGCGCTCGGCGCGCTTCTTCATGCACAAAGCGCGGAAATCGGCGCTGCGCGCGCCGCTCGGGGCCGCGCACATGGCCATGAGCTCCTCGTCGTCGGCGCGCTCCTGCGCGACCGCCGAGTACGATTCGACGATGCAGACGACGACGCGCACGACCGCGAGCGCGGTCAGCGCGAGGCTGATCAGCGCGAGGGTGCGCTTGGGCGAGGTGAACCGCCGAAAGGCCGGCGAATACGACGCGGGGCGCACGATCATCGACCGCATCGCCGCGCGCGGTGGGCGCGCGGCGACGCGCGGGGTGGGCGGCGCGACGTTTAGCGCCCGTTGTTAAAAAACTCCACACCAAAAACCACCGACGCCGAATACGTGGCGAAGACACCCTTTGCGTAAATGTCCAGCGCGGCGTAAGCGATGTCCTTGATCAGCGAGAGGTTGAGGTCGTACGGCGTGGCTTGGTCGTCGCGGTAGCGCCGCATCGAGGCGAAGAAGGCCACGAGCGGGTAGCCCAGCCAGACGAAGAGCAGCGAATCTAGTATCTGCCGATCGCCGTGCTTGCTCGCCGCGCGCGAGATGTCGACGAGGAGGAGGACCAAGCAGACGCAGGAGAGCGCGTACGCGAGCAGGCCGACAAAGAGCGACTCCCGCGTCATGCGCTGCCAGCCGCTCAGCTCGTCGAGTCCGAGGCGCACGAAGGCGCCGAGCACGATCATCAGCACGGACGTGACGGCCGCGACGTCGGCGCTCGGGAAGATGGAGTCGTACTCGTCAAAGGGCACGTTGATGACGGCGTAGAACTTCAACACCAGCAGCGGCATGGTGATCACCCAGTCGCCGTGCCGCAGCGCGTCCACCTGCATCTCGACCGAGACGGTCGATTGCCGGTTGCGCAACTTGAGGATCTCGTGGTAGTGCATGGCGGCCACGGCGCAGATGGCCACCGAGAGCGCCGAGCTGTAGGCGGCGCTGCCGGCGCCGGGGGAGAGCGCGCCGGCGCCGGCGCCGCCGCCGGGAACGGAGCCGCCGATGACGGCGAGCGACGCGAACGTCGACACCAGCGCGGCGCCTACCAGGAAGGCGAAGCACGAACGCAGGAAAAACTTGTGGCTGATGTTGGCGTCCGACATGCTGCCTTCGAGCAGGCTGGCGCGCGCGTACGCCGCGTCTTCCTGCATCGAGGGCGGCTCCTTGGTCTTGTGCGCGCGCGGAGCGGGATATAGCGGCGCGCCGCTACAGCAGCGCGCACGCGCTCTCCGGCGCGTGCGCCTCGGCCGCGTCGGGCTGCGCCCACACGTGCACGAGGTCGGCGTTGCGCAGGTCGTAGCGCAGGTGCAGCAGCGTGCCGTCGCAGCTGATCGTGCCGTTCTGGTTGGGCATTCCGAAGATTTGCACGACGGACACGTGCAGAAGCGAGGGCGCGATCAGCGAGGTCGACACGCTCGTGCCGCGCACGGTCACGTAGTCGGCCAGCTCGTCGACGCGGACGCTCATGCGCGGCGATCTGGCGCTCGCGGCGCGAAATAACAAAACGCGCCGCTTGTACAGATAGCGGGGTGCGCGCGCCGCTTGGGGCCCAAGTCGCCCGCGGCGGTTCCGCCAATGCTGGCTCCGGCCGCCGGCGAGCCCTCCGGCTTGGCGACGCTGCCGGACGCGTGGCAGGAGATCGGCGCGCTGCACGCCCTCGCGTACCGAGACGTGCTGCTGCTGATGCGCTGCCGCGAGGCGCACCTCACCGAGAACTGGCAGGCGGTGATCGTGTGCTGCAAGCTCGAGGAGGCGCGCGCCTCGGGCGCCTTTGGGTCCGTCGAGGAGTTGTTGTGTTTCCTGATTCGGGCGCACGTCGAGCCGCACGTCGATCTGGGCGGGCTGGGCGCCGTCGTGATGGAGATGGCCATGCGGGACGAGGCGCGCGTGAGGCGCGAGGAGGCGGGCTGCGTGCGCCTCGCGCGCGTCTTGGCGGTGAAGCTGGACCACCAGTTGTGCGTACAGGGCGAGCGGTTGTGACTTTTTTGCGAGCGCCCCCGTTGAGATTCGTCGCGCATAACCCGATTTCCGCGGCCTTCGCGTGAGAGGCGCGCGAGAGGCGCGCGAGAGGCGCGCGAGAGGCGCGTGGCCGCGCGTGGCCATGGAGCGCCTGCGCGCAAACCTCGCGCGGCTTGCTGCCACCGGCGCTCCCGTTGAGCCGTGGGAGCGGGCCGACCCCGTGGACCCCGAGGATGCGCGGCGCAACGTGCCTCCCACGAACCAGCGGGCCCCGGCGCGGCCGACGGCGCGCAGCCCCAACCCCAACCAGCGGTGGCGGGAGGGCCACAGCGACGTGTCCCTCTACCTGATGCAGGAAGTTCGCGGCGGCCGCGCCGGGGCCGCTGGCTGGGACGTCGCCGCCCTGGATGGCAACGGCGCGATGCAGCGGCTGGGCGCCTTCGTGCAGCACGAGCTGGGCAAGGTCGAGAAGGAGACCTACTTTTTGCGCGACCCGGCCAGGGGCGACTCGGCGTGGATCACCAGGGGTCGCGTAGACGACATCTCGGAGGCGATCCGCGCGGCGCACGCGCACGCGGGCCTCGCGCTTCCGGGGGGCGTGGGCTTGACCGAGATGCAGCTCAGGGTCATGTCGAAGCTCTTCATCCTCGTTCACCTGCGCGCGCTCGACGCGATCAGCGCGCGCGCCCGGGGGAGCGACCGGTTCGTGGACATCTGCAACAGCTTTGACCTGGACTCGCTCGTCGAGAACGTGCACCACATGCTCGTCTACCGCGCCGAGGTGCGGCGGGCCAAGTCCGGCAACGCCGGCTCCGCCACCACGCCCATCGCGGACGGCATCCGGAAGCAGTACGCGCGCAACACCGAGCTCGACGACGCGCTGAGCAAGCGGGGCTACCCGGACGGCCACGACGCCGACGACCCCGGCGACCTCGCGCACGTCAACCCGCCCATGCTGCCGATGTTCTGCTCCGCGCCGCCGCGCATGGGCAAGTCGGCCGTGGCGCTGCTGGTCGGCTCGCTGGCAGTCAAGCTGGGCGGTCGCGTCTTTTACGCCGTGGCGCCGAACAAGGTCGTTCCGGTCAACGAGATGCTGAGCAAGGTGCGCTCCGCGCTGCAGTGGACGCCGAGGCCGCCCGCCGCGTCCAGGCAGCCCAAGCGGCAGCGACCCGCGATCGCCGCGCCGCCGACGCGCACCACGGGGCAGGGCCTGCTGGTGAACGAGCACGACCGGCCCATGCACGACAACCTGCACATCGTCTTCTACTCGCACCACGTGCCGACCACCGAGCTGAGCGCCGTGCTCGGCCGGATCGACGCGCTGTCGAAGACCGCGGGCGAGTGGGTGCTGCACGTGCGCGACGAGGCGCAGTTCCTGGTGAAGGACTCGGCCTACCACTACAAGGAGGGCCGCTCGGACAAGTCCATCCCGGAGTACGAGCCGGGCTGGAGGCGGCCGCCCGACCTGCTCGCGCGGCTGCGCGCGACGTACCCGCTCAAGTGCGGCCTCTCGCTCTGCGTGTCCGCCACGCTGCTGCCCGTGCTCACCGAGACGCAGCTGGTCGGGCGCGTGCCGCTCGCCGTTTGGGGCCGCGTCGACGCGGGCGACTGGGGCGCGTTCGCGGCCGAGGAGCGCGACCGGCGCGACCACGACGCCGCGCTGGGGGCCAGCGAGGCGAGGGCGCCGCGCATGGTGGCCGTGCTCAGCCCGCAGCGCGGCAACCTGGTCATGAGCGACGCGACCACGCCGCGCTGGATCCGGAAGCACTACCGGGACGTCGCGGGGGTGGAGCGCTCGTACCACGGCACGATGGCGCACGTGCGGCCGTGGAAGGCGGCGGCCGACGCGGAGATCACCTACATGAGCGACGGCATGTGGGAGCTCGACGAGGCGAGCGTCGCCACGAGCTTGCCCGAGCTCAAGCACCAGCTCGCGCTCCTGCAGGCCGAGGGCGACCTGAGCGTGCCGGGCATGCCGCGCGTGTGCAGCCCCGTCGTGTTCGAGCCCTCGGCCGACGCGGAGGCGGTGCTCGGCCACGCGCGCGAGTGGCTCGCGGAGGCGAGGGTCTCCGCGAAGACGTCGGACGGCCAGGCGGCCGTCTTCCACCCGATGTACCTGCTGAGCCCGACGCGCACCCAGCGGGGCGACGGCGGCACGGCGGACTGGGTGCAGCAGATCTTCAAGCACGCGTGGCTGCGCATGCACAGGGAGTTTGACGAGGGCGCGCTCCCTGCGGACGTGCGCGACGCGGCCGGGCTGCGCAGGCGCTACGGCATGGTCGCCCTCGTCTACGCGAGCGACGAGAACGACGTCGAGCGCCGGCGCTTCTCGCGCTCGCTGCAAAGCGGGGCCGACCTCGCGGAGGGCGAGCTGCTCGTCTACTGCTTCGACCCCGTGGAGGCGGAGAACCGCCTGCCGGAGCACGACTTCGCGCGCCTTCGCCCGGGAAGCGCCGTCCCGGCCGGCACGATGCGGGCGAGCGCCACCTCGATCTACGTCGAGAAGGCGCGGCGCGAGCCGCTCAACGAGCGCATGGCCGCCCTGGTCGCGGAGGCGAAGCGGGAGCGCCGGCCGTTCCCGTCGGCCGAGCTGAGGGCGATGCTCGACGGGGCGTCCACGCGCAAAACGCACGCCTTCGATCGCGCCCTGCCGACGCACGCGGGGACGTCGCTCGAGAACCTCAACGGCGTCGTGCTCAAGTTGACCACGACGCGGCACGCGAACGCGCAGAGCGCGATCGGCTACTACCACGCGGAGCGCGACATCGAGAAGGTGCTGGTCTCCGGCTACTCGATGATGTCTGCCGGGCTCACGCTGCAGCACTCCAAGCACGACCCCTCGCGAGGCTGGTGGCACTGGGTGCCCAAGTACTTCGCCGTCGCCACCGTCCGCAAGCAGCTCTCGCTGAGCGAGTCCTACCAGCTGGTGGGCCGCTCGTTCGTCGACCTGCGCGGCGGCGCCGAGCTGCCGCCGGACTGGAAGGTGCAGCTGTTGGCGGCGCAGTACGTCGTCCCGGTGCTGACGCTCTACTCGCGCCTCGAGCTGCGCTTCGCCATGCTCCGCGACATGCCCCTCGCGCAGGTGATGGCGCACCTGTCGCAGTTCTGCTCACACCCGGCGATCGCCCTCCACTTTGAGCACCCGGCCAACCTGCTCGCGCAGTTCTACAGGAGCCAGCTCTCCAGGCAGGAGCGCAAGGACGGGCTCGTGTGGCACCTGCTGCGCATGGCGAAGCCGCCGCCCGAGGACGCCGAGATCGAGTTTGCGGTGCCGGAGGCGGGCCTGGTCGTGGGCGCGCGGGGCGGGCGCTGAGCCGCGCGCGCGTGGGCGCGCGTGGGCGCGCGTGGGCGCGCGTGGGCGCGCGTGGGCGTGTCGGTGCCGGTGCGTGTCGGTGCGTGTGCGTGTGCGTGTGCGTGTGCGTGTGCGTGTGCGTGCGGGTGCACATAATGCGAGATATGTGCGGCCGTAAGTAGGGCGGCCCCGCCACGATGCAGGGCGCGCGCGAGGACGCGGCCGC
>Ga0233444_10006612_pt1 | contig 10309 bp, 9 predicted proteins | sample SI_124_October20_6_FD_182792 | JGI IMG/M metagenome (GOLD analysis project Ga0233444, IMG submission 182792) | Seawater microbial communities from Saanich Inlet, British Columbia, Canada - SI_124_October2016_10_MG | ecosystem: Environmental > Aquatic > Marine > Inlet | place: Canada: British...
CATTGTCTAAAATTTCCCTAGTAAGATGTTCTTCTTTCTCTATCAAATAAGCTCCTTTAGATCTACTTCCATCGTATGGTTTAACAAAAAAAGGAAACTTCAAATTTTTTGAATTAAATGTTTTAGCCCTACGAAAATTAATAGAATCAAAAAAATCATGAATTAAATTTTTATTTCTACAACTTTTAATAAAATTTAGACTAGAGACTAAGATGGTTATGGTATATTTTTTAAACAGCTCTTTATTTTCAGATAAAACTTCTAATTCTGTATCAATAGTTGGAATTACTAAACCTATATTATTCTTTATGCATAATGCTAACAAATCATTTATATAATCTTTGTCTGTCACTTTTTTTATTTTAAAAAAACCATCAGATATTTGACATGCTGATGAAAGTGTGGGATTAAAGTCTGTACAATAGACTTTGTAAGATAGGCCTAGAGACTTAAGCTCTTTTTTAAATGTATTTACAAGTGAAACTCTCCTTCCGGCAGACGTAATTAGAATATTATTTTTTTTCATTAAGACTTTCTGTGATATGAATGTTAAATGATTTTCATAAAGTTTTTAATTAAAACCAGTAAAAGGTTCACTTGTGGTTTGTCCTTTCTGAGAAATACCCTCCCTAATCATTACTTTTTTTATTGTTAAAAGTACAATTTTTAGATCTAATAATAGACTTTGATTTTTCACATACCAAACGTCAAGTTCAAACTTTTTTCCCCATGAAATAGCATTTCTTCCATTTACTTGAGCCCAACCCGTGATTCCAGGGCGAATATTGTGTCTTTTTTTTTGTTTATTATTATATAATGGCAAATATTCAGGTAATAATGGTCTAGGCCCAATAATACTCATATCACCAATCAAAACGTTTATTAATTGAGGTATTTCATCCAAAGAAGTCTTTCTAACAATTCTTCCTAAATAAGTTAAGCGATCAGCGTCAGATTTTAAAGTTCCATCCAAATTTTTTTCATTATTCATTGTTTTAAACTTTATAATGGAAAATAGTTTTTCATTTTTCCCAGGTCTTTTTTGGAAATAAAAAGGATTACCCTTATTTGCAATGAACAATCCTACTGATAAAAATATAATTATGGGAGAAAAAGTAATTATTCCAGTTAAAGATATTATCAAGTCAAATATTCTTTTCATATAATAGCATAGTTTTCAGTTCAAGACGTATTAACAAAAAAAAAGTTTAGAGATTAGATTTTATAACATCTAAAAATTGATTTGTTAGTAATAATTTATCATACACATTCTCTGCTAATTTTCTGGAATTTCTTCCCATTACATTAACAATTTTAGGATTTTCTTTTAAAAATAAAATTTTGTCCTTTAATTCTTGATGAACTGAAGGATTGACATAGTACCCACATTTATTTTTTTCAACTAAATCTTTGGTCCATCCTGCACTATTTACAATAATTGGTTTTCCTGCAGAAAGAGAATCAAATAATTTGTTAGGAGAATTGGTATATAAAATAGGAATATTTAGAAAACTAACCATTGATACGTCACAAAAATTTACAATCTCTGAAGTTTTTTTCATATTAAATTTCCCCAAAAAATGAACATTTTTTAAATTATATTTTTTAGACTTCTTTATAAGTGATTTTTCTAGTGAACCTCCGCCAATGAAAATAAACTCAACACTAGAATCATCTTTTAATAATTTTGCTGATTCGATGATTGAATCAATTCCATTTGCCAACCCCAAAGCTCCAAAATGAATAATTTTAAAGCTTGAATCTTTAAGCCCAAGTTTATTTATAAGGTTTAAATTTTTTTTTCTTTGCCAAAATTCATCAATTTTTGACATATTTGGTATCATTGAAACTTTACTTGAAGAAACGTATTTAATAACACCATCATACATTCCGGGAGATAGAGCAATAATATGTTTAGCATTTTTATAGATAGTTTTTTCAAAAAGAATTGCCAGTTTTTGTAATAGTTTATTTTTAAGCCCCCCCATTTGAATGGGAACTTCTGGCCATAAATCACGGACTTCAAATAGGTAAGGAATTTTTTTTATTTTTTTTAAAACTAAAGCCGGAAAACCAACAGTTAAAGGTGTTGAAGTAGCAAATATCAGGTCAATATTTTTTTCTTTAAATGCAAAAAAAGATGCTTTAATCATAAAGCTTATAAAGGAATAAAGCCTTTGTGAAAGATTCATTTTTTGACTGTAAGGTAGTTTTATATAAACTACTTTTATGCCGTCCACTATCTTAACAACCTTTTTTTCATTTATATCATCACTTGTTGTATACATGGTTACGTTAAATCCGTTATCAACCAGCTTCTTTGCAAGCCAATATGAACGAGTTCCACCAGACTCATAAGGGGTTTTAAAATATTGATGGATGTATAAAATATTATTTAAAGAAGTATTCAAAGTATTTAATATAAGATTCGGACCTGTAATTTTTAAGTAGTTGATTATTTAAGTCTATATTTCCATCTTCAAAAGGCTTTAATTGAACTTTATAAGGAAGATATCTAATGTCAATATTATTTAATTCTGTTTTTTTGCAAAAAATCTTCCTCTTTAAACAAAAACATATCATTATGAAATGGATTCTAGAATAATTTTAAAGCTTCTAATACAATAATAACGAACAATCCATGAGAACTATAAATCTTATATAAATCCCTTTTGAAAAGGATACAAATATATTAAATCTTCATCTTTTAATGCACTCAAGTAATCAATTTATAATTTAAATGTACAGTTCATTTTTAGAAAACTTATATTTAAAAGAAAATAATAAAAACAATAAAACGTATCTAAAATAAGAAAAATCACCACTAAAAAGTAGAGCGATAACACCAAATAATGAAATAGCATTAAGCTGTAAATTATTCCCCCTACCCAAAAAAATAATTAGTGTAAAAAAAAGCAATCCAATAAAACCAGTTTCTGCCATTAGCTCTAAAACAATATTATGAGGGTATTTAAATTTTGTATTAGAAATATCCGCCCAACTCCCAAATCCATGACCAAAAAAGGGCTTTTCAACGAATAAAAAAAAAGCTTGTTTATAAAGGTCAATTCGAATTCCAACAGATCCTTTACCTTGATTTTCAATATATTCTTTGGGCGAAACTATTATATCATAAAGCCCATTCAAAGACCTTACATAATCCTTCAATAAAAATAAAAAAATAAAAAAACAGCTTAAAGCAATAAAATACTTAAGCTTTTTATTAGCCCCCAAAGGAATAAAAAATTTCAGATTTAAAATCATTAAAACTAAAATAGCAATAATAGGCCCTTTAGAACCAGACCAAATTATCATTAAAAAAAAGAAGAACATTAAAAATTGATCAATATTTTTTTTAACTTTTTTGAATAATAGAGCTATAAATGAGAAGCCGTTTATCCAGCTAAAAGTTATTGGACCTAAAAACCCGAAACTTACTCCTCTTGTAAAAAACCCAAAATAAAGTTTAAAAACTATTGCCGTAACAGCTATTATTAAAGATGAACAAATCAATCCATTAATAATAGAATTTGTGGACATATTAGTAAAAATGAGTAGGTTAAAAATAGCTAAAGGGAACATTAACCCAAGTGTTAATTTTTCAAATCCATATGAGAAGTTCCCAATCAACAATGAATTAAAAAAAAGATATATTAATAATATAAAAATAATAGTATAAATAGGCAATAGATATTTTTTAAAAAAAGAACAAATCACTATACTTAAAATCACTAATACGTATAATAGTGATATCCGATAACTGGGAATTTCTAAAAACTTAAAAGGTATTTTTACAGAAAGATTTATAAAAAATAAGAATGCAAATAAAATTGTTTTAACATCTACCATTTAAAGCTTCATTTTAAAAAATGATAGACCAGCATATTTAATACATAATCTAAATGAAACAAGACTTTCAAATACAATAATTACAGAAGTTGCAATAGTTGCACCCATATATGAATACTTTGGGATTAGTAAAAAACATAACAACAGTCCTAAAAATAATGTAATTAGAGATAAATTTCTAACTTTTTTTTGGTTGCCAGTCATTTGTAATAAAAAATTTGTTGGGCCACATAAAAGAGGAATAAATTGAGATATAGAAAGTATGATTAAGGATTTACTAGCACTAACAAATTCGCCGCCAAATAGTTTTAAAATATCTACTGGAAAAATAATAAAAACAATTAATAATGGGAAAGAAATTATTATCATAATTAATATAGATTTATAATATTGTTTATTCAAAAGATTAAACTCTTTGTTCTCAAAAAAATTAGCAAAATAAGGAGCATATACAGTATTAATAATCCATAAAATAAAATTGATTATAAAGGCTGTTCTATTGGCTATTGAGAAAATCCCAATATCATGCTCAGAAACAAATATTCCCATAATAATTGTTGGGCTAAATGTTAAGAAAAATCTGATAATTTCAGAGCTAGCATAATCAGGTAGTGTTTTATAAAACCCAATGTATTTTTCCAATAAAACATAATCATGATTATTAAAAAAAACTTTGTTTAAAACGAAATATCCTGTTATTGAAATAAAAATTGATGAGGTTAAAAATATAAATGCAGATAATGAGGTTGTAACATCTACCTTGAAAATGTCTAAAGCAACAACAACTAGTCCAACAATAAAACTCATTAATCCTGCCTCGATAAAAGGAGCTATGTGTGGAGCTTTAAAGGCTTTTAAAAAAGAAGCCTGAATAAATAGATATGAATAAAAAGGTAAAGATATTGCAAAAAAAGTAATCAAAAGTTTAGTACTAGTACCTATATAAAAGTAATCAATAAAAATGAAGTTAATAACAATGACTAAAATAGAAATGGAACAACTTAAAGTAAGAAATAGTTTAAAAACATCTTTTCTTAGTTTTTTTAATTTACCAAATTCTTTATTAGAAAACATTATAGATGCAAATCTTAAAATAGCAGAGCTCATTCCAAACCTTGCAAAAAAACCCAATCCTATGAAAATTGAATATATGTACATAAATCTTCCAAATTCTCCAACACCTAATGTCTTAGCTAATGCAAAATTAAAAAAGAAAGTACCAACTGCAGAAACTCCCCTTGCAATAAATGTTTTAAAAAGCCTATAAAATATTTTTTTATCATTTAAGAAATGAAGATTTACTTTTTTTAAAATAGATTTTATCATTAGGATATAAATAATTTCAATTATTATAACTTAATATATTTTACTTCAAAACTAATCCAATAATTGGGACTAATAGATTATTAAATTACCATTAAAACTTAAATTTAAAGCCCGTTTTAATAAATTTAAAATTCGTGACTACCATAACAATTATTATAGGATTACATGTTTAAAATAGAAGTAATAAAATAATAATAGTTAGGTTATATAATAGATTGTCAAATTGATTAATCTGTAGAATTATATTTTTTGTGTTTCAGTTTATTTATATATAAATCAGAATTATTGTTTAAATACTTAATTAGATCTTTGACTATAACTATTATTAGTCCAATTAATAAAGAAGTTATAATAACAAAAAAGTTGTTATTGGTTATAGGGTTTGATTTGAATAACTGTTTAAAGGAAGAGACTTTGTTAATTACGTGCTTTTTATCATCCATTTCATTAATAACAAAAACAAGGTCATTGTTGAGATCTTCTAACTTACTAAAAAGTTCATACTTTAGTTTATTATTTTGATTCTCGTCGATCAAAATAGTTGTTCCTTGGATAGAATTATCAAGATTTTTTTGGGATTTGTTTTTTTGTGAAAATAACAAAGTATCAATCCTTTGAATAGAGGCCTTAATATGATCTTTTTTAATTTTTAAACTTTTGAGGTATACATTTTTTTTGTTTTTGAAGTATATATTATTTTCTTGAGACATAATAATTGACTCTTCAATTAGCTTTGGAATTTTATTTTTACTTAATTTTAATGAAACAATATGGGTTGAATAAGAATCAAATGGAATCTTATCAATAGATTCTTGATAGGATAATGAAATGGATGTAACAGAGTCCGAAATACTAAGCATTTCTTTGAATATTGATAATTGTATAAATTCATTTTTATATGGTTCAATTAAAATGCTTAATATAGATTTTGCTTCAGATGTGTCAATGTTTAATTCATGACTCAATTTTTCAAAATCTTTTTGTTCTAATAAGCTCTGATAATATTTAATATCTTGATAAAGCTGATAGGAACTACCAAAATTAGGTGACAAAGTGAGGGTTGTATTGTATTCAGGAACATAGAAAATTTTGTTATAAGCATAATTAATTGAAGATCCAAGAATTATAAAAATTAGTAGTATTAAATAATTTCTTTTCATTAAAAAAAATAAACGGATAGTTAAATTTAAAAATGAAATAAAAAGATTTATAATCAAATATAAAAACGAATTAATTTTTTTACCAATTAAAGAAAATAATGCTAGTATATCTACCTCTTGCTTACTATTTTTTTCAGTCATTGCTTATAATTTATTAATTTGTAAATATAGTTTTTCTCTTAATTAAATTAATACTAGCAGTTTAATTTTCCTAAAAATACAATTCATTTTAACATAATTTTTTTTATTAGGTGAGTTTACCTAATAATACCTAAATATTTAATTTTAAAAGAAACTTAATTTTAGTCATGTATTATTTCATTTTTAAGTTGTCTTACCCATCTTTCCAACCTCCCAAGTGTTAAATCATCTTCATTGTCCTGATCAATGGGAAGGCCGTAAAAGTATCCTTCATTTACCAAAGCCTTTGATTCTGTAAAACTATAGTCTTCTGTAGGCCAATTACCAATGACCTTACCTCCATTTTCAAGAATTACTTTGGCCAATATTCCTATTCCATCCACAAAATATTCATCATAGCCTATTTGATCACCCAACCCAAAAATCGCAACAGTTTTTTCTGTAAAGTCTATTTTTTTAAATTCATCAAAGTAATCTTCCCAATCACTTTGTAAAACACCGTCATACCAAGTTGGAACCCCTAAAATAAAAAGTGAATTATCTATCCAATCTTTTTCAACAAGCTTATGAACCTCGGTTACTTCAACATCAAAAGAATTTAACAAATACAACAAATAAGTTCCCACTACAAAGTCTGTATTTCCTGTATCCGACCCAAAGATTAATTTTAATTTCATAAAATATATTATTATGATTTTTCTCTTAATATAAATGTAATTATATAAAGACTAAGCGTGTAATTTTCCACTCCGAAATTTTCTAATAAATTTAAAGTAAAAAGAAGTCAATTTCAATACCTCTTAATGGGTATTCTTTTTCATAATTTATAATTTCAAACTTTAAATATTATTACATTTAAAATATTTAACTATATTTTAGATAAATGTATTTTAATAAATTGTTAGACAGTACGGATTACGAAATTTCGTCTTACGTAAAAAAATATTTAATAGAGAACTCTAACTATTCAGTAAAACTTCATGTTGGTTGTGATAGCCAAAATATTTCTAAATACACCAATTATGCAACTACAGTACTTTTTCATATTGGGAATACTGGCTGCCATTTTTTGTATCACAAAGAAAGATTACCTAAAATTGAAGATATGTGGACTAAGTTATGGGGAGAAACTACTAGGTCTGTAGAAGTTGCTAATTATTTAAAAGAGAGAGGAATAAAAGTCGATTCCATAGATCTAGACTTTAACAGTGACGAGAATTATCAATCCAACAAGTTAGTTTCAGCGTCTGTTGGATTTGTTGAATCAATGGGATTTACAGCTAATGTTAAGCCAACTATTCTTCCTGCAATTTCTGCGGCTGACATGATGTGCTGAAATTTCTTATTTAAATGAATCGAAAAAAGACTAGAGAAGTTTTCAATAATAACGAAATAAATGATTTGAGAAGTATTTGTATTTCAAATCAATGGGAGCTTATAGAAATTGAGCATCAAAATATCAACTCGTCATTGAGCTTTCGAAAAGCAATTAATGCTCTTACACTTCCAGGACTTTTCATAGGAAGTAAAAAATTAAATCAAAAACCAATATCAGAATTTACTTTATTTAATGGAATAACTTTTGATTCAACTGAAGTATTTCAGTTTAATTTAAGCGGAGGTTCAGTTCATTGTTTAACAAATGAACTATTTTAATTATGCGTAAACTTTTTTTAGTTTTTATTTCGTTTTTTCTATTAGGTGTAACAGAAAATAAAATAGCTACTAAAAAAGGCGTAATTAATTTTGATGGAAATAAAAGAGAATACTATTTTTCATTTCCTAAAAACACCTCAAAACCTTTTCCTTTAATTATCAATTTTCATGGTTTTTCAAGTCATGCAATTGAGCAACAAGAGTTTTCACAAATGGATAATTATTCCCATCAAAACGGGTGTGGAGTAATTTATCCAGAAGGAATTAAAAAATCGTGGAATATAGGTAAAGGTATGATGAATGATGAAAACGATATTGGTTTTGTAAATGCACTTATTGACTCAGTGACTTCGAAATATAATATTGATTCTGATCGTATCTACGTTTGTGGTTTTTCAAATGGTGGAGAGTTTTCATACGAGCTTATGTGCGGACTATCAAACAAAATAGCTGCATTTGGATCTGTTGGAGGGAATTTCATTATTAATGAAAAAAGGTCGTGTAATATAAGTAGAGAAATTCCTTTAATTCATATTCATGGTACCAAAGATAGATTGGAAAAATATAATGGATATGATAGATATTATTTGAGTACAATGGCTTCAGTTAACTTTTGGGCTGAACACAATCAGTTAGATAAAATGGTAGTTGAAAATATCGAAGATGTTCATAAAAAAGATCGTACAACTGTCGAAAAATATATTTTCTATAAAGACAATTCCGATACAAAAGTGATTCATTTAAAGGTGGTGAATGGTGGGCATGTATGGATTGGTTCTCCTACTTTTGATTTATTTTATAAAAAAATATTATTTGGGAAGAATAATCATGAAATAAATTCTAGCAAAGAGTTGGTTGATTTTTTTCTAAAATATAAATTATCAGACTTTAATTAGGAAAATCGTCTACTAAAGAATCCCATAAATACAAGCTAACTATAGTTTTATAAGTAGACCAGTGAGTTTACGTAAATTAACCAATTAATAAGTCCATTTTTTAGGCATTATTTTAGGACATATCTTATTGTTGCTCTTGATCTTTGCTGAATTAGAATTTCTTGGTCTTTTAATGATTTTGGTATGTCGAGGTTCTTAAAATTCCTAATTGTAAGAAGATTTACTTTGTCATTATATTTCACAATATAATTCTTTTGTAATTCTGCAACTAGAATTAATAAGTTCTTATTTGAAATTATACCACAAACTGAAAAACTTAATGCAGAATTCTGCATTAAATGAACTTTTAAACCAGTTCTTGAAAATATAGAAAATATTTCACTTATATGCTCTTCAAAAATAAATGAATAATCTCTAGTACTAATAGAAAGCAACACTTGATTTGGTTTATAGATTAGTGAAGTAATTTTTTCTTTGCTTTCCACAATTTCTCTAACGGAACTACCGGAATTATTTGTATTAATAAATGATCTAATAGAAAGAGGAATATTTTTATTTTCTAAAGGCTTTATTGTATTTTGGTGAATAACGGAAGCTCCAAGATAGGAAAGTTCAATTGCTTCCTTAAAAGAAATACTTTTTAAAACTTTTGTATTATTAAAATATTTTGGATCAGCATTTAGTAACCCGTCTACGTCTTTCCAAATAATGACTTCTTTAGAATCCAAGCACCAGGCAAAAATTGCTGCTGTAAAATCACTTCCTTCTCTACCCAATGTAGTTGTTTCTCCCATCTGGTTAGCACCTATAAAACCTTGTGAAACATATGTTATATTTTGATCAATAGTCCTATTTATCTCATTATTAGTTGCCTCCCAATTAACTTTAGACTCTAAGAATTGATTTGAGGTTTTTATCAGGGTTCTTGCATCTATCCATTCATTTTTCAACCCCTCTTTTTTTAAATATGTAGAAATAATTAATGTAGAGAAGAGCTCTCCAAAAGAAACAATTTTGGAGTAAGATAATTCATCATTTTTTTTCGACTCTTCAGAAACAAAGAGCAGTAATTCTTGGTTTAATTTTTTGAAAAAACTTAAAAATTCATAGTCTGAATTTAATCCTAATTCTTCAATTATTGATTTATGAAATCTTATAGATTCATTAGCTTTTTTAATTGCATCACTTGAATTGCCTTTAACAAAAAAACGCCAAACACTTTCAAGTTCGTTAGTTGTTTTATCAATAGCTGAAACTATAATAATAAGACTTTCTTTATAG
>Ga0233444_10006614_pt1 | contig 10307 bp, 11 predicted proteins | sample SI_124_October20_6_FD_182792 | JGI IMG/M metagenome (GOLD analysis project Ga0233444, IMG submission 182792) | Seawater microbial communities from Saanich Inlet, British Columbia, Canada - SI_124_October2016_10_MG | ecosystem: Environmental > Aquatic > Marine > Inlet | place: Canada: British...
GTCAGAAATGATCATTCGGTCTTTGACAATCAACGCTCCCACTTTTCTGCGCTCGCAATGAGAAAGTTCTCCCCAGGTTTGTGCCATTTTCATGTAGGCCTGATCGTATCTTTTTTGCTTTTCCGAAGACATGCTTGCAAATATAATTTAAAATGGCCAGTTATTTGAAGTCATCACAACCGCTTCAGACAAGACCATGGCAGCAATGATCCATTGCCATTTGAGGGATTGAACTTTCAACAACCCAATGGCCACCCAATTGATCAAAAGAACAAATATCACGATCAAAATCTGAGCAAATTCAACTCCTAAAGCAAACTCTAAAAGGCCTAGAATTGCTTCTCCTTGGGAGGCAATCATTTTAAAATAACGGCCAAAACCAAAACCATGAATCAATCCAAAAAATAAAGTGATCTGGTTGATCCAAATCCCTTTAAGATGGGTGTGTTGTTTTTGAATCAGTATCGAAAGACAAGTTATACAGATGGTGACAGGAATCAAAAACTCAACCCATTTCGCATCTATTTTTATCCATTCAAAATGAGAGATCAGTAGGGATAGAGAATGTCCCAAAGTAAAAAGACTTACCCACAACAGCAGCTTTTGCCAATTCTTAAAGGCAAATGGAAGTGATAGGGCAACGAGAAAGTAAAAGTGATCCAAACCCCCTTCATCAAGAACATGATCGAAGCCCAAATCGAAATAAAACCAAAATGTTTCCATAGAGTAATTTTAATTATTTTTTTGATGCATTAGTGTTTCGTAGGCTTTTTGGACTTCTCTGAACTTTTCTTCTGCTCCCTTGATCATGGCAGGATCTTGTCCACGAAGCTTATCGGGGTGGTATTTTTTGGCCATCTTTCGATAAGCCTTTTTAATTTCATCCAGGCTGGCATTGGAATCCACCTCAAGAATTTTATAGGCATTGTCAGTGTTTTTGACAAACATGGCTTTGATGCTTTCAAAATCGGGCAAGCGCAGTCGCATTCCCGTGGCCACCTGTGAAAGCTTTTGCAATTCTATATCAGAGATATTGCCATCGGCATTGGCGATACCAAACAAAAAATGAAGAATCTGTAAACGGGTTTCATAGGCGGTTTGCAGAACAAAAATTCGGGTCAGTTGGTCGAGGTGCTGGGTCTCTTTTTTGATTTGAGTATTAAAGGTTCTAAAAATCGAATCGGCACGCTCTTTTCCGTATTGGCCAATAAAGAAACTCCTCACAAAATCCAGTTCCTTTTGTTCAATTTTACCATCGGCTTTGATGATCAATGCCGAAAGTGCCAACAAATTCAACTGAAATGTTTCGGGTTTGATGGCATAAGATGAGGTTCTGATTTGAATGGAGTTCTTGGATAAAAATTCAAAAAACCCTCCAACCATAAATCCTAAAATGGCTCCGGGAAACCTTAAAAAAGAATAACCGATCACTGCGGCCACCCATTTAATCATAAGCTGGTTTTAATGAGAGTGTAAATATACAAATGTCAATAAAAGATTGTTTACCCCTCTTGATTAAATAGGGAGTTTTTTATCTTTACAAAAAATTTAAATATGTATCCAGCTGAAATAGTAAGGCCCATGAAAGAAGAGCTAACAACCATCGGCTTTGAAGAGTTGTTGTCTCCTGATGCCGTAGAATCTGCCTTGTCCAAATCTGGAACAGCACTGGTTGTGGTTAACTCTGTTTGTGGTTGTGCCGCTGCAAATGCTCGTCCTGCTGTAAGAATTTCATTAAACAACCAAAATATTCCGGATCATTTATACACTGTATTTGCAGGAGTAGATCGAGATGCCACCGATGCGGCAAGAGCCAAAATGATTCCTTTTCCACCTTCCTCTCCCAGTTTGGCGCTGTTTAAAGACGGAGAACTGGTCCACATGATAGAAAGACACCACATTGAGGGTCGAACGGCTCAACTAATTGCCGAAAATTTGACAGAGGCGTTTGATGAGTTTTGTGACTGAATCATCGCAATTAAAATCATCTAAGTTCTGGTCGTGAAAAAAGTTTTTTCTTATCCCTTCACGATACTATATTACTTGTCATTCATTTCGACTTTGATTTTTTTCCATCTGATCCAAGTCTTTTGCCATCGGTTCATGGGTTATGCTGCTCACAAAAAATCCGTTGATTGGCTCAATTTTTTTTTGTTGAGGTGTTTGAGTATTTTGGGCACCAGTTTTGAGTTTTCCAATCCCTTTAAAATGCCCGATAAGGGGCCTTTGATTATTGTTTCCAATCATCAAAGTACCTATGATATTCCACCCATTATCTGGTACTTTAGAAAATACCATCCCAAGTTCATCAGTAAGTCATCATTGGGCAACGGAATTCCAAGTGTCTCCTATAATCTCCGTCACGGAGGTTCGGTTTTGATTGACCGGGACAAGCCCGTTTTGGCCCTTGAAAAAATCAAAGGCTTTGGGGAGCAAGTCCAAAAAAATCAATGGGCCGCTGTAATTTTCCCTGAGGGAACCCGAAGCAAAGACGGGCGACCCAAAAAGTTCTACTCTAGGGGTTTGATCACATTGTTTGAACAAATTCCCGATGCCACTGTAGTTGCTTTGAGCATCAACAACTCCTGGAAGCTATCCCAATACCGATACTTTCCTATTCCCATTGGTACCCGAGTTATTTTGAAGGTGCAGTCAACGTTTAAGCTAAGGGAGCAACAGCCCGATGTACTTTTTCAGGAGTTGGAGCGTCTGATCTCCCGAGGGGTGAAGGGGTTTAAAATTGCGGTTTTCTTTTTTCGAGAAAAGCAGCAATGCCTTCCTCAAAATCGGCTGTTCCAAAACAGCGGGAAAATTGAAGGTTTTCTTCCTGAAATCCTTTTGAGCTTCCATCGGCTGCATTGAGGGCTTTGATGGCATTTTTGATTGAATGGGGAGCGTTTTTCATCAGTCTTTCTGCCAAGGTGATTGCCGCTTCGAGCAGTTTTTCTGCGGGAACCACCTGATTGACCAGTCCCATTTGTAGGGCTTTATCGGCACCGATCATGTCTCCGGTCAAAATCATCTCCATGGCATTTCCCCTTCCAATCAAAGCAGGTAATCGTTGTGTCCCGCCATAACCGGGGATCACTCCCAGTGATACTTCGGGCAATCCCATTTTGGCGTGTTGGGCTGCGATTCTCAGATGACAAGCCATTGCCAGTTCCAGTCCTCCTCCCAATGCATAACCATTGATGGCAGCGATCACAGGTTTTTCCAATTGTGCAATAAAGTCAAATAAAACTTGATTTCCACGACTGGCCAATGCTTCGGCTTGTTGAGGGTCAAAACTAGAAAACTCTGAGATGTCTGCCCCCGCTACAAAAGCTTTATCTCCACTGCCCGTGAGTATGATAACCTTTACCGAACTATGCTGTTGAAAATCGACCAACCGCTCGTGCAATTCGTCAATCAAATCCCGGTTGAGGGCGTTGAGTTTTTTTTCACGATTAATTTTGATCCATCCAATCTTGTCCTGAATCTCAACCCAAGTCAGTTTACCGTTCATTTTTTACAATTTTAGCGTAACAACAAAGGTAGTTCCATTGTCACCGGTGGTGTATTCTATTTTTCCCTTATGAGAATCAATGATGTTTTTTACAATGCCCAATCCCAAGCCCATTCCTTTGGACTTAGTAGTGAATTTGGGTTCAAATACTTTAGATTGAATGGATTTGGGAATTCCAATCCCATTGTCAGCGAAGGAAATTTTGACATTTTTTTGTCCTTTTATGATGGAGACTTTTATTTTGGCTTGTTGTCCTTGTTTGACCGCTTGCAGAGCATTTTGGACGATATTTGTGGTCACTCTGATCCATTGTGTTCGATCCAAACGCAGCCTAATTTCTTTGTCGGAGGTATTGAATTCTATGATATCACCCTCGAAAATCTCCAAAGACCTGCGGGTAATTTCTACCAAATCAGACTTTACCAGTTTGGGTTTGGGCAAGGTGGCAAAATCAGAAAAAGCATTGGCCACATCGCTCATGGTATCGATTTGCTCAAGGAGCATATGAGAAAACTCATCGATTTTTTTGGCGTTGTCTGGGTCATCGTCAGAAAACCGTCTCTGAAAACTCTGAACGGTAAGCCTCATGGGTGTCAAGGGGTTTTTGATTTCGTGGGCCACCTGTTTGGCCATTTCTTGCCACGCCTGTTCTCTTTGTGTTCGTGCCAGTAGGGTGGCACTTTTCTCCAATTCGTCAATCATTTTGTTGTAGGAATTGATCAAACTGGCAATGTCTCGAGGAGCATTTTTAAGTTGAATTTTTTCATTTTCCTTTAAAAGCCCGGTTTGGTCAATTTTTTCTCGGAAAGTTTCCAGTGATCGGGAAATGTATTTGGAAATAAAATAAGCCATGACGATCGCCACCACCAGCATCAACAGATAGATTTGATACAAGCTCTGAAGGAAAGTATTCAATTCGTTTTCCGAAAAGGAGACGTCTTCAAAATAAGGAAAGAACAACACTCCGTAGGGATTGCCAAATCCGTCTTTTAGGACGCTGTAGGAAGATTGGAATTTACCGATCTCATCGTTGTTTTTTTCCAGTATTCGGCTGTCTGATTTTGCCAAAATTGCTGTTACAAAACCAGCTTCTAAACGGTAGTCGTTGGCAATGATTTTTAGAGGAAGGAAAGAAGTGAAAAGGGGTTGACCCTCTAAATTGAAAACAGAATAATTGACATTGTGAATTTTTATCACCGCACTGAATTCTTCTTTGTGTTGTGCCCAAGTACTGTCATTTTTCTTGAGTAAATCATTTTTTTCAACCAGGTAATCAATTTGTTTTCTCAATTGACTTTCCTTTCTGTTCAATCGAAAAATATTGTAATCGATCGATTCATTCTGGTATTGGAAAAAGGTGGCCGCCAAAATCAAAAGACAAGCCAAAAACACCAGCAATATCATTGAGATAAAGATTTGGGTTCGCAGCGAAATACGTCTTAGCAAGTTAATTATCATTTGCAGCAGATTTCTCTCTCAACCTTTTGTAGAGTTTTATGGCCAACATCAAAAAGACAATCAGCCCTAATGTTCCCAATACCATAAAAACCCAATGAATTGAACTCTTAACGATGGCCAGGAATACGATGGCAAACAAAAACAGGGTTGCCCCTTCATTCCATATCCGCATAAAGTTGGAGGAATAACGGATCTCGTCCCGCTGTAATTCTAGAAACATCTGATGTGTTTTCAGGTGGTAGGCAAAGAGTAATAAAATAAATCCGGTTTTGATCAACATCCATGATTGGTAGAGCCATTCGGGCATCAAAACCAGTAACCAAATGGCAAAGATGGTAGCCAGAACTGCCGAGGGCCAAGTGATGATGTACCACAATCTGCGCGACATGATTTTGAGTTGTTTCTCCAGGATTTCTTTCTCAGGGGAGCTTTTTTTGGAAGCTTCAATATGATAGATGAACAAGCGGGGCTCGTAAAACAATCCAGCAAACCAAGTGACCACAAAAATTAAGTGCAGTGATTTGATATAATTGTAATACTCCATTGATTTACAAGTCTGTTTGTGTCATCGGCATGAAGCTGATAACAGAATTACAAATTACAAAAACTAAAATAAATGCACGTCTTTATTTTAAGGGGTTAAATATCAGGAATTCAAATATTTTTTGAGTTCATAAACCAGAAAACTCCCTGTAACGACAGCCGCGAGAAATTCTGCAATAGGGAAAGCCAGCCAAACTCCATTAATTCCCATAAAACTTGGGAAAATATAAAGTAAGGGGATAAAGAAAAAACCTTGACGGGTCAAAGTAAGTAACAGTGCAGGGAGTGCTTTGCCGATGGCTTGGTAATAGGCCGCACCAATCAGTTGAACACCCACAATCGGTGTGGCGGCAAAGACCCACCGAATGGCCGCAGGTGCTTTTTCCAAAACCAAGGGGTCGTTGGTGAAAATTCCCCCGATCGAATTCGAAAAGATATTGATCATCAGAAAAACCAGGGCAGCAAAACCAGTCGCATAAAGTACTGCCGTTCGGATGACTTGCTCCACCCTTTTTTTATTTTTTGCACCGTAATTGAAACCTGCAATGGGAATAAACCCCTGTGTAATCCCCAATACAGGAAAAAGGGAAAACATCAAGAGTCGGCTGATGATGGCATAGACCGCCACTGCCGATTCACCCCCCAGGCCAAAAAGTAAGTTGTTGACCAGCAAAACCGAAAGACTGACGACTCCTTGTCGCGCCAAGGTGACTGATCCCAAAGCACCGATTTCTTTGGTGATTCCAATATCGAATTGAAAATCACTGATGTTGAGGTGCAACTCCGAACGATTCGAACTGAAAAAGTATAGAATGTAGAGGGCGCAAACACCGTAGGACAGGGTAGTGGCCCAGGCAGCACCATGCATTCCAAAATCGAAAACATAAATCAATACATAGTCCAAAATCAAGTTTGAAATCGAAGGCAGCATCATGGCGTACATGGCATTTTTGGGCTTGCCCACCGCACGAATGACATTGTTGCCCATCATACAATAACCCAAAACGGGTACCCCATAGAGTACTATGGTATAATAGATTTTAGCCGGCTCATAAAGCCCCCCTTTTCCTCCAAAAGCAGGGATGATACTGTCGACAAAAAGCAATCCAAAAAGAACAAAACTGATGGTCAGAGAAAACGTTAAAACGATTTGATTACCAAAGGTTTTGGTGGCCTTTGCAATATCATTGTTCCCTAGGGATCGGGAGATGATAGAACTACCGCCCAAACCGATGGCCATGCCCAATGCAGCAATAAAAAAAGAAACCGGCAACACCACATTAATGGCAGCAATGGCATTGGCGCCAATCCATTGTCCTACGAATATGGTGTCGATCAAAATATTGAGTGACATGACCAATATACCAATGGAGGCCGGTACGGCTTGCTTGATCAATAACTGGGGAATGGCTTGGGTGCCAAAAGATGTTGATCCACCTTTCATGCAGAAGTCACCGTTTCTGCTTTGGCCCATTGGTCAATCCATCGACTCATTACGTTGACCCAGTCTGTTCTTGTATTGATGCAGGGAATGACATGAAGTTCTTCTCCTCCTTTTTCTTCAAAATCCTCTGCTGCTTCCATTCCAATTTCTTCAAGAGTTTCCAAACAGTCAGAAACGAAAGCCGGTGTGACAATGGCCATATTTTTAATCCCCTTTTTGGCAAACCGGGCAACCGTCTGGTCTGTATAGGGCTGCAACCAAGGGTCAACCCCAAGTCGGGACTGGAAACTGGTAGAATAAGTCCCTTCCTTTAATTCTAGGTACTCCGCTACTTGGCGGGTGGTTTCGTAACACTGGTGACGATAGCAATATTGATGGGCTTCGGAGGTTGTTTGGCAACAGCTTTTATCGATCTTACAATGTGACTTGGTGATGTCCGATTTGCGGATGTGACGTTCGGGTATTCCGTGATAGGAAAACAATAAATGTTCCCATTTTTTATCTTTTAAATCTTCTTGAATGCTTTGAGAAAGCACCATTATATAGTCCGGATGGTTGTAAAAAGGAGGTAAAACCGTAAACTCCAATTCCGGATATTTTTCATTCTTGATTTTTTCTGCCAATACCAATATGGTCTCTGTTGTGGCCATCGCAAATTGAGGATAGAGCGGGATCAACATGATCTCATCTACACCTTGATCCACCAGTGATTTGATGCCCTGTTCTATGGATGGGTAACCATATCGCATGGCCAGGCCCATCGGTACAGAAACTTTTTTCTGAACGGCCTCTTGCAATCTTTTGGACAGTACAATCAAAGGGGATCCTTCTTCCCACCATATTTTTTTATAAGCCTTCGCAGACTTTTTGGGGCGGGTGTTCAAAATGATTCCTTTTACCAAAAAAGTTCGCAAGGGCTTAGGAAGGTCAATCACCCGTTCGTCCATCAGGAACTCACCTAAATATGTCTTAACATCTTTGGGGTCGGGGCTGTCTGGAGAGCCCAAGTTGATCAATAACGCACCTTTCATCTACATTTTTTTACGAAGATACTGACATTAAATATTTTTTGGGGGTGGTCCCAAACTTCTTTTTGAAGGCTGCAATAAAATGACTCGAAGTACTGTAGCCAAGCTTGAGGCTGATTTCATTGATGTTGTATTGCCTGGAGTTGAGCATGCTTCGCGCTTCATTCATTTTATGATCCAATAAATAGCCGTAGACCGTATCCCCGTAGATTTGCTTAAATCCTTCTTTAAGTTTTTTAATATTGAGACCGATTTCGGCAGAAAGCTCATGAAGGGTGGGGGGTTCTGTCATTTGATTTAATATGATTTCCTTGGCTTTTCTGATTTTTCTTACATTTTCTTCATCCATCAAAAAGGGACATTGTTCCATATCGGCATCCTCACTTTTATTGAAAAACAAACTCAACAATTCATAAACTTTACCTTTAAAATAGAGGGTCTGAATACTCTCGTGGAGTTTAGTTTCTAGGATTTGACTCAAAACCACACTCATGGCAGGACTGATGGGCCTGGTGTCATAGTATTTTTTGGTATTGTTTTCAGCACTTAAAAAATGAATGTGATCGGCGTCTTCAGAAAATAAACTGTGAAATTTTTTGATCGAAATCACCAAACTTACCACGGCCGAATCGGGGGTTAGATTCAAGTCAATGGGCAAATTTTTTTGGGGATTGTACAACAAAATCACATTTTTGGACATCAGTGGAAGCTGATAACTCCCTCCATTAAACTCAAAGTTACCCGATCCCTTTTGGCAAAAATGAAACTGAATAAATTCCTGACTGACCGCCTCCTGGTACTTGAGGATTTTGTCGCCGTCATTTTTGTATCTCAATATGTAAAATCCATTATCAATTATCGTCTTGTCCATTGTTCCGCTATCGTTGTTTTTCTAAAATTACTTATTTAGAATTATTCTAATTAATTTTATTAAAATCCTTTCAAAATTATTATATTTAAAGGTATTTTTAAAAAAAAGAAAGCAAAAAACCTAATTGGTTGATAATAGTTCCTCTGGCGTTGTTTTTTAAATACCCCTCTTGTTAATTTTGTATAGGAATTTAGACCAGACTTTTGAAAAATACCATACAGTATTGTGTTGTTGGCTTAAGCCATAAGAATGCCGATTTGGCCACCCGAGGGAATTTTAGTTTGGACAAAGAAAAGACTGAAAGACTTTTGGCCCGGGCCAAGATGGATGGCTTGGAGGAATTGATGGTCATCTCTACCTGTAATCGTACGGAATTGATGGGGATTGTTGAGGATCCCGAGATATTGATTGATTATTTGTGTGCCTTCTCCGGTGGCGATGTGTCTCTTTTTTTAGAAAAAGGCTATGTGCTGAGTGATCGAAAGGCCCTCGACCATGTTTTTCGTGTGGGTTGTGGTTTGGAAAGTCAAATCATCGGTGATTTTGAGATCATCGGCCAATTGAAAAGAGGTTTTTCAAACTCCAAAAAACAGCAGTTGGTCAATGGCTTTTCCGAAAGATTGGTCAATGCTGTCATTCAGTCCAGTAAACGCATCAAAACCGAAACCCAATTGTCCTCAGGAGCAACCTCTGTTTCTTTTGCCTCGGTGCATTACATACTCGAGCACGTTAAAGAGGTCAGTCAAAAAAACATCCTTTTGTTTGGAACGGGGAAAATCGGAAGAAATACCTGTGAAAACCTCATCAAGCATACCCAAAATGATCAGATTGTACTGGTCAATCGCTCGGAAGAAAGTGCCCGAAAGGTGGCGGGAAAATTCAACCTGGTCGTAAAAAAAATCAGTGAATTAAAAACCGAAATCTCACAGACGGATATCATGATCGTGGCCACAGGCGCTCAAGACATCACGGTAGATGCCTCCATGATGCCAAAAGAGAAACCCCTATTGATTTTGGATTTGTCTGTTCCCTCCAATGTCGATCCGAAATTAAAAGAGCTTGAAAACATTACCCTAATCAACTTAGACGAGTTGTCTCAGTTGACCAATGATACCCTCAAAAAAAGAGAACAGTTCATTCCTCAGGCCAACGAGATATTAGATCAGGTAAAAGCAGAATTTTTCCAGTGGGTTGACCACAGAAAATTTGCTCCTACCCTCAAAGCCTTAAAGCAAAAACTACTTGACGGTCAACTCAAAGGGCAGGGGGAGGTTCAGGAATTTTCTCAAATCGTTTATCGACTGACCGGAAAAGTAGCCAATTATTTAAAAGAAAACCCCTCTAAAGCTGATCAAACAATGGCATTGCTACAGCATGTTTATCAATTGGATTCAGATTTAGATGTTTGACAAAACCCTTCGCATTGGGACCCGAGACAGTCAATTGGCCCTTTGGCAG
>Ga0233444_10006616_pt1 | contig 10302 bp, 14 predicted proteins | sample SI_124_October20_6_FD_182792 | JGI IMG/M metagenome (GOLD analysis project Ga0233444, IMG submission 182792) | Seawater microbial communities from Saanich Inlet, British Columbia, Canada - SI_124_October2016_10_MG | ecosystem: Environmental > Aquatic > Marine > Inlet | place: Canada: British...
CCGCATGTGCTACGACAACTGTGTTATCATCACCAACCGTACTACTATTCACTATAGCATTGTCACTTGCGACACCATCTGCCCAATTGTGTGCGTTACCGTTCATATCTGTACAATTTGAATCATTGTTGACTGCACAATACTGAAAGTAATTGTTCTGGCCATCTTGCACCACTTCCATTTCAAGATCATCACCAACTTGATTTATGTAAATTTCATTAGCAATACTAGTAGTCGTTTTGATTGATAGTAATACTGTTAGCGCCACCCACGCCCACTTGATATCCATAATTACTAAATGCTCCTTGTACTATATCCACATTATAACTGTGGCTCTGACTTAAATTTAATTGAAAGAAATGCTGATCTCCTTCTGCTCTCCTTAATACAAAATAAGGATATGATTCATCGTAAAAAATATTTGTTTCTGGATCTAGTCCAAAAAACTTTTGTTGAAAAAACGCTTCATTTTGTTGTGATAATTCATCAAACCATTGTGATAGTATCTCTGCTAACTGTCTTGCCATAGCATCATAAAATTCACTATTCAAATATGTTGTGTTATCCAAATCGGTAACCCAAATATTTTTAATACCTTCTATCAACGGATCTTGATCTAGTTCGTCAAACTTTAAGAAATCAATATCTAATAAGTTAGTGACTGGAAACTGTCTTTCTAGCATTGCATCATACGGTGTTTGTTTACGTATAATTAACATTGATGTAAGCAGACTTTCTGGTAGGTCTAGTATTACTGTTGGTCCTGGTGATGCTCCACTGTGTGGAACAATTGTAGTTTGAAATGCTTGATTCATAATTACCTGTCCAACATCTGATTCTACACTTATTTCTCCTACAACACATTCCCCGGTTGTATCACAACTAGGTAATAATGTTATCATACTGCCGCCAGTTTCATCAATAATCATCATAAAGTCTGTACCACGTACATTGATAGTAGCACTTGGTGTTCTTATGTTTACTCTTTGTCTACTGTTCTTTGCTATTTGTCCACTAGCATAACGTACTGCGCCTAGCGTTGCCTTCATTGATAGAGCACCTGTTTTTGTAGCAGGGTCATATATAAATTCATCAATAGTCATACGTGAGTTTTCTGTTACATCAACTCTAGTATCGTCTACAAAGTCTAATCGTAGTCTGCCTTTACCTGTGACAACGTTGTCATTCATTTCCAAGCCAAGTCCTACTTCGCCTGTGTATGCAGTTTTATCTCGCTTGATTGTGCTATTGCCTTTTGATTCGGCAATTTCGCCAATAGGTGTTGCCTTGGCTATACCTACATATACTACTGCAAAACATATTATACATAAAAGTTTAGTCAGTTTGTGTAATATCAACATCCTGGCCGTCCCCTGAGAAAGTTCCGTCTACCAAGTTATCATAAATGCCACTTTGAGTAATGTTATAACTACTACCGCCGCCAGTTACATCAAGTGTAATACTATGTCCATTGGTATCGCCGTCGCCTGATTGTGATATATCAAATGTACTACCAGTTGTAGCATTGGCCGTAAGTGTTCCATCTGTGCCTGCTGTAGCCGCCGCACTATTTGAACTATCTACTGTAATGTCTATACTTGCCGATACACCGTCAATTGTAGTTTCAAACACATTACCATCACCAGTAACATCAAATTCTACTGTAGTGTTTTGCGAGTCAGATGTTCCACCAATATCAATGTCAAACGATTGATCATTGCCTACAACTGTTATGTCCAGTGTTACAGTTTCACAGTTGTTACCAGCCGTGTCACATACCAAATCTATAGCATTGCTATTACCTGTTATTGTCCATGTACCTGTGTAAGTATTACCGTTTATATCTGCCACAATAGTGTTAAGGTTACCAGTTTGGGTAATAGCAAATGTCATGTCATCACCTTCAAATTCGGCATCGACTGATGCATCACCAATTTGGTTGTCTTGCCCATCTTGGGTAATGTCTAGATCTAATGTATCACCAATTTGTGTTATGTAAATTTCGTTTCCAAAACCCGTAGCTGGCCATAATAAGACTATCCATAATAATGCTATTCTTTTAAAAAAACTCATAATACTTCTCACTCTCTACAATATTTAGTGAGAAATGATGAAAATTACATGGTTAGTTAATATCCAAAATGTGTGGAAATCGTCGATTTTGTAGTGATTTACGCAAGATGTAACAGAAAGTAACGTAAATTTTATTTAAACTTCCATAATTTATGTTCAGCACCTTGATATATCAGTTCAATAACTGCCGCTTCTATAGCTTCTCTAACAGCATAGTTCACTGGTTCATTTATACTATACCCTGTTTCAATTTCAAGTGCTTTCGTTCCAAGATCTAAAAACTTAAATGCGTCTGCACCTTGTCTATAACTTGCTATTGATTTCTCTGCCGCTACGCTTACAAGAACACGACCTGAACTTACGCTTACAATACGCATAGCAACAGTTACCGTATCAATTCTATATTCTGATGCTGAACCTATACCAAAATATCTAGCACCTGATCCGCCTGTGGTAATGTTTGAGTCATATCCTATAATGCCGCCTTCTAGTATAATACCAGCAAACTTCATTGGTGATAATGGAGTTGCGTCATCTTTTTCGTAGTTAGTTCTAGTATTGCGGATTAGTTGGCGTTCTTTAATAACGTTGTCCATACCTACACGCTCTACTACTTCAAACCAAGTACCGTCACCAGCACATAACAATGCATCAATAACCCATGCTTCTGCACCTTGTGTTACTGCACTTGACAAATTAGCAACATTTTCTGCTGGCTTGCGTTGACCAGTTTTATCTTGAAAACTGTATACTGCTATAGTCATTACAGGACCGTCAAGTGGTTTTAGATCTTGTAGATCGGTTATTAAAGGATTATCTTGCAGTTGTGCAGGTCGATCTAATGAATTTGGAAGGTTACCTGAGTAACTACAGGCACTAACAAATAGTAATATTGGCAATAGTTTCCACATTAAAAGTTAAACTCCCCAGCACCTGGAATAGTTATTTCTGTATAGCCATCTGGTCCGTCTATTATAAGTGTAATGCTACCTGTAGTAGTATCTTTACTCCAACTAATCTCTGCACCTTCAACTTCTGTTGTGCCACTGTTTGCACATTCAGGTTGATCATCGCCTCCACATCCAGCAAACATGCTATCTACCATCTGTTTAGATAATGTAGCATAAATGCGTGACTCTAAGTTACGAATAAATTTGTTTAGCGTAGTGTTTTCAAGTTCACGTTCAATACGTTCTGCTTCACGCTGTGCATCGTCATCTATGTCTTTTCGTCTATTAAATTGTAATTGTTCTATACTTAGTATATGAGCACTATATCCACTTCCACTAAAGCTAGGATTTTTAAAGTTATGTACTAAATCAGCACCTGCTGTGCCTGGAATTGCAAATGCTAACCAAGATATCGCTAAACAACTAGTAACCCATTCAAATTTCATATTTTCACTCCTACCTATATTTATAGAAAAAGCCCTAGTAATTATTAACTACTAGGGAAGTTAGGTACATCACAGTTAATAGGAGAGTAAATGATGTTAATTCTTTAGTTTGTTAAGTTCTGGCCCTGCAATAACCTGATCATTATCATCAACGGCTAGAACGCCCATTTTAAATAATGTGTCAACAGCATTTTTTAATCCAGTTTGGTGGCCTTTCCAATGCCCCATTATAAAGAATATAATTCCAAACCCTACTGCTATTAGTCCTTGCATTGTTCCGATATCCATCTCTTGTCCTCTACAATTAGTTACGCTCTATAGTACTTATTAGTCTAAATCACACAGCCATTCATTGTCTAAAAATTGTGCTCGCAACGTGGTATCCTGAAGACCAAATGGTGAACGCACCACAGCCTCTGGACGTCCTGTGAATTCACAGATGCTGAGCGATTCAACGACTACGTTCTTGTAGCCTTCGTCTGTTCCGTATCCTCGGTTTACAAAGTGTACATGCAGTTCTTGCATTACTGATACTCCTTATATTCTACAATTTTACAAAGGTCTTTGACCAACTGCTTACCATAGTCAGTGAATAAGATACCTTGCTCCCAAACAAAATGCTCAACATCCTGTTCGTGATAAAAGGTTTCAGAACTAACAATCCAAAGAAGAGCGTTGGTGTAGTTACCAGCACCAAGCTCAATTACATCTTGAACTCGAGCTTCAAATTTGGCAACGTCTTGCTCCTCCTGGGTTTTAGTTTCAGCCATTTGGATTTCAAGAGCACGACAATATTCATCCCACGTCTTCTGCTTTTGAGTAGGAGTACAGTTATCCCAATCATCCCAATAAGCACCACGTGGACGATATCCATAAACTTCTTTATGTAGATCTGATATGCAATCATCTGAGTAAGTAAAAGACATTGTATGCTCCGTTTGTTACTATACATATACTATAGCACCAATACGTCTTGCTGTCAACAAAAAAGCGAAGGAAAAAATCCTTCGCTTTCAATAGTTTATAATTTTTTTTAGTTTTTAGAAACTAAATGATACACTTGCTGTTGGAGCAAAGTCTTCTGTATCTACATTATAGTTTGCGCCTGCCGCCCATTTTACGCCAGCTGCATTAATTTCGTACTCACCACCGATGTTCTGTAGTGCGTCTGTGTCGTCACCGTTTAGATATGCTGTTATGCCACCTGTTGTTGCAACTGCTTCAAAGCCAAATACTTCTGCATCCATGTCGTATGTTGCTGCACCACCTAGCGATGCTACGCCAAGATCAATACCTGCAACGCCTGCACCTAGTACAGTGTTTTCACTGTCCATGTTGTAGTCTGCTGCCGCTGTTACATCTAGGCTTGCAATGTTCAATGTGTATGCACCTTGAATGTTGCTGATGTCTGTGATGTCTGTTGTCCAGTCTGTAAGACCAACTGCTACACTTACTGCACCTGTTGTTACTTGTAGTGACTCAGTCATTGCTGGTGCTGCTAGTGTTTGCTCACCTTCAGCGCCTGGCATTACACCATTGTCATCACCAAATGCCATTGCCATAGTACCCATTGTTGTACCAACTGTCCAGTTGTCTAATGTTACAGAGTTGCCGTCTGTTGCACTAAAGTCTAAATCTACAGTTGCCATTCCACTTACGTCTACACCTAGGTCAAGACCCATTGTTCCGCCAATTTTGTCGCCAGCTGTTTCAGCAAAGTCAAGTGATACTTCACCTGAGATAACAGGACCCATTACTGGAGTCTGTGTTTTTGTAACTGTGTCTTCTGCATATGCAGCACATGCTGTACTAAATACAGCTACAATTGATAAGATTGTATTTTTCATAATTATAATTCTCTTTCGTAACTTAGGGCACCTTAGTGGTGCCCTTTTTTTGTTGTCTATTTACTTATCTAATTTTAGCACGAAATCGTGTAATTTTGATAAATCAGATGATAAATGTAGCATTTATGCAACATTAACCGCCTGGTGTAAATCCTTTTGGTTTATACCAAATTTTTTGGTCATGTAACCTGCCGAGAAGTTCTTGTATCTCATGCATTTCTTCTTTTAGTTTTTCAGATACTTCACCTTGAGCAATGGCTAATCCTCTGCGACCAGCCTTTGCTCTTAGTGCTTGTTCTATAATCTCAATGTCTCTAACATCGAGATCAAACTTTTTATTTGGTTTCAATTTAAATTAAGCTCTTTTGCCGTTTACAAAATTGTAAAACTTGTCTGCCGCTTCTAGTACTGCATCAGCACCAGGTACTTCTGGCATCGTAACCTTGGTAACAACGTTATCACCTTCTTTGGTTACTGAAGTTTCATAAGCACCCCATTTGGCATGGTAATCTTGCCATACATTGTTCTGTGCCATCTCTAGCACTTTAGTACGGATCTCATAACCATTTTTGTTTGGCCTGATTGTTGGCATAGTTGGGGGTGTCATTTTACTAAACGCTTCAGTAAATTTTGCTGGATCTAGTCCAGTAGTTTTATAAATCTCGCTGAATTTTTCAGCCATATCTGTCATTTGTTTTACATCAAACATTTTATTTTCCTTTGTGTATGTGTGTGTTACTACTATAATGTAGCATAATTATTTATGATTGTCAAGTTCTTTATGGCATTGTAAATAAAGCTCTTACATCATGTGATTCATTACCTACAATAGGCTTACGTGCAAAGATACACCATTTGTAAGCAAACATTGTGTCTTTGGTTGTACAGAATTCTCTAAAGCTAGTACCAGTTGTATACACGTCATCAACCACCATCCAAGGATGATCGCCTGGTGTTACATATTTTTCCATTGCATACTGTAATGGCAAGCCGCCACGTGGAATACCAACTACCTTGCTAAAAGGCTCTGTTTGATAATCCATAATCATACGTGCTAGTCCGTCCCACCATTCAGGGCGTATAGCATCGCACTCAATCTTCCATGCTAGTTCATTACCAGCATGACTAATGAAATTGCCTACTTCAAATAAGTCTGCTCCTGTTCTAAATACCATTAGTTCTTTCTCCAATTCTAAAATATATTCGGCGGCTTTCCAAGCATAATGCTCTGTACATCTAGTCTTCCATTCTTCGCCTGCTTGATTTTTTAATTTAACCACCCATTCGCTTTGTTCTATTCGAGGTGTAATATCTGTGTATACTTTATCAACTACATCGTGTTCGTTTTCCTCTAATTCAAATCCGTGTGTATTATGTTGCATTAGTATTGAACACCTGCGTAAAATGGAATACCACGAGCTCTTACTTTATCTGCCCCGCCTAATTTAGGCAAATCAATAACAGTTGCTACTGCTACTGTAAAAGCATTTAACTCTTCTACTAAGTCTAATACTGCACACATTGTGCCACCAGTTGCCATCAAGTCATCAATAATAAGACAACGGTCTCCTGCTTCAATACTATCTGCTTGCATTTGTAATTTATTTGTTCCGTATTCTAAATCGTATTCTTTTTCAGCTATCTTACCAGGAAGTTTACCAGGTTTACGTGCTAGTACTAATGTTCCTCTTGTACGATGTGCAAGCACACTCGCAAATATAAATCCACGAGCATCAATACCAATAATTTTATCCACAGGACAATATTTTAGTAGGTTACTGTATATAAAGTTATTTGCTTCTGCAAACCCATCTTGTGATGCGCACAAACTTGCTACATCTTTATAATCAATTCCATCAATTGGAAAGTTTTGATAACTTGTTATGTATTGTTTCATTTTAATAACTCTGTGCTAGTCGCCACATCAAATACTCTTTTGATTCAATTGGCGGATATTTAGGCGCTTCGTGGAAACGCAGATTATCAACAATAGTACCTGGCGTAGGATCTACAAAATGTGGCATACTATATCTCTGTTGATGTATGTGACTGTTGACTACACGATGTTTAGTACTTTTAAAATAATCGTTAGTCCAACGCTGTAGTAGATCGCCAATATTACAAACAACGCCGTCGTCCGCATAGGGTACTGGATGCCAAGTGCCATTAAGGTCTTGAACTTCGAGTCCTGGTACATCGTTAATCTGCCAAAGTAAAGTAATAGTACCGTAGTCACTATGTTCTCCTATTCGCATTTGTTTGTCTTCAACAGGTCCGTCATATGCTGGATAATGAATAACTCTTGTGGTGTTAAACGGTTGCATATGAGAATCTACAAGTGTAGTACCGCTGTCTAAAATAGTATCAAACTTTTCTAATATCTTTAGTGTAAGTTTATCTGCAATGTTGATACTTTGTAGTGCTGTTGCTTTAAATCCATTTAGTTCAGTAGGCCAAAGGTCTTCTGGCATACGTGTATTGTTGTAGTTAAAACTTTCTTTAATATCCTTAGGTGCTGTAGGGTCTACATTTTCGTCACCTACCATACTGTAACCTAAATTAGTATCTGGGTTATAAGGATAGTTTTGCTTTACATCCATTGGCAGTTCAAAGAACGCTTTCATTTGTTCTTGCCAACTTTTCATATCACCTTGCTCTACTGTGTTTAGAGCATTTGTGAACACAGCGAAGCCTACTGTTGTGTAGGCTTCGTCAATGCGATCTAAAGCGTCTGATGCTTGTAAATCAATTACTGGAATCATTAGTTAGGAACCTGTGATGTAATACCTTCTACATAGAAGTTCATTGTGTCTAACTGCATACGTGTTGCTACTTCACCATCTTTCAGGAACACTGATCCGTCTTGCTTGTTAATTGGACCTGTAAATCCAAACAACTCGCCTGCGCTAATAGCATCTTTTACACGCTGTGCTTCTGCTTGTACATCAGCTGGCATGTTAGCAAACGGTGCCATTTGTACAGCGTCTTCGTTCATGTGTCCAAAGTAATCGCCTGTTTCCCATGTACCGTCTAGCACTTGTCCTACTTTCTTAATATAGTAAGGACCCCAATTGTCAATAGTTGCTGTCAATTGTGCGTTAGGAGCAAACTTCATTTGATCACTTGCTTGTCCAAATCCAAGTACACCAGCTGTTTCTGCCGCTTGTAATGGAGCAGGTGAATCAGTGTGTTGTGCTACAATGTCACAACCCTGATTGATCATAGCGTCTGCGGCATCTTTTTCTTTACCTGGATCATACCATGTATATACCCAAGTAATTTTTAGTTTTACGTCTGGATTCTTTTTCTTTGCACCTAGATAAAATGTGTTAATTTCACGCATAACTTCTGGGATTGGAAATGAAGCAATATAACAAATGGTGTTTGTTTTTGTCATCATACCAGCAATAATGCCTTGTACATGTCTTGCTTGATATAGTTTCAAGCCGTAGTTGGCGGCATTTTCTGATTGCTTATAACCTGTGGCATGTTCAAACTTTACGTTTGGAAACTTCTTTGCCACTGACATCAGTGGATCCATATATCCAAATGATGTAGCAAAAATAATGTCATTGCCCTGCATTGCTAGTTGTGTCATTACACGTTCAGCATCTGCTCCTTCTGGTACACTTTCAATAAATGTAGTTTCTACTCTGTCACCAAATGCTTCTTCCACTTGTTGACGACCAATGTCATGTCGATAAGTCCAACCGTGGTCTCCTGTTGGGCCAACGTAAACGAAGGCCGCTTTTACTTTGTCCTTTGGTTCATCAGCTAATACTGACATGCCAAAAGTCCCCAACATTAATAATGTTGCGGCTAATAATTTAAATAATTTCATATAAAGGTTTCCTTTTTTGAATGGCTGTACTTTAACCTATGTTTCAGCCTGCATAGCGTAACGCTTCTGTTGCTAGGTGCGTTACAAACCCCCACTTACCTAATTAGGCAGCTAAAGCCATTTCTGGCGCATAATTATCGTTTGCAATTATGTATTTTGACCAATAACGCAGTCATCCGGTAAACTCCACTTCACTTTCACACCTGTCGATCCTATTTCGACCCCATCAAAGATACACTATAGCTTTTTTCCCTAACGAACTAAGAACCCGGGATAGTCTAGCGAGCCAGCCACGGCTGTTTTGTTAATAGTGTATCTATGGTGGAGTCGCCGGGTACCGCCCCCGGGTCCAGTATGTGTCTACGTTGCTTCAACGTTTACAGTTTATTTATATACTAAACACATAAAGGTGTCAAGACTTTATTTAAAGACTAAATAGACTAGATAGAAAAAACACACTCAAAATTTTTTGAGCTAATTTTTTTTAGGCTGAATTTCAGAAAAGGAAAAAAGATGACGCAACTCATAAACCCACAAAAATTTACAGACACAGTTGGCCTTTTAAGGTCATTTTTTTTGGACAAAGGCTTCTTAGAAGTACATACCCAAAATAGACTAAGCATACTTGCCGCATGTGAAGATCCCTTCAATGTAGCAACATACAATTACGCAGACCAGGTTTGGCCACTGCCTCAGACAGGCCAGATGTGGTTAGAACATGAATTATTAAGCAAGCCCGATTCAAAGGGCTTTTTTTGTGTGTCAACGTCCTATAGACAAGAACCAAATGCTATACCAGGTAGACACGACATTATCTTCCCAATGTTTGAGTTTGAGATGCCGGGCGATGTTAACGACCTTAAAGCAATGGAGTATGAACTATGTGAATACTTAGGCTTTGACCCACTGACAGAAAAAACTTACAGAGAATGGCAACAGCATTGGGGTGTAAGTGCAGATACCGAAATGGATGCACAACATGAGTTAGCAATGGATGCAAACTTCGGCAGTTGTTTGATCACAGACTTCCCAGAACTAACAAGCCCTTTCTGGAACATGGCACGTAACGATGATGGCAACACTGCTAAGAAGATGGATGTTATCTTAGGTGGTATGGAAACTATTGGATCAGCAGAGCGTAGTTG
>Ga0233444_10006619_pt1 | contig 10300 bp, 11 predicted proteins | sample SI_124_October20_6_FD_182792 | JGI IMG/M metagenome (GOLD analysis project Ga0233444, IMG submission 182792) | Seawater microbial communities from Saanich Inlet, British Columbia, Canada - SI_124_October2016_10_MG | ecosystem: Environmental > Aquatic > Marine > Inlet | place: Canada: British...
TAATTATGGAAGGTTATTGTGTAAAATGTAAGAGTAAAAAAGAAATTAGTGACGCTAACGAAGTTACAATGAAAAATGGACGAAAAGCCATGAAAGGTAAATGCCCATCATGCGGAACTGGAATGTTTAGAATTTTAGGAAAATCCTAATCATTTAAATACATTAATTTTTAAGGGAAGTGTTAAGCTTCCCTTTTTTTTTGCTTAATTTTAAGTAGTAAATTTAAAGTAATGTTTTATAAATTTTTCACAGTTTCATTTTTACTTTTTTCTGTGGGTTCCTTATTTTCTCAATTTAACCCACTATTTAATAACTTAGTTTGGGCAGACGAATTCAATGGATCTGGTGCAATCGATGATAATAAATGGTTCCACCAGACACTTTTGCCAAATGGAACTAGCTGGTGGAATGGTGAACAGCAACACTATACAGATGAAATCACTAATTCTTATGTTAATAATGGACTATTAAATATTGTCGCTATAAAAGAAGTTTATTCGGACCAAGGAGTTACCAAAAACTATACGTCTGCAAGATTAAATTCAAAATTTGCATTTACTTATGGAAGAGTTGAAGTAATGGCAAAATTACCATACGGGGAAGGAACTTGGCCAGCAATATGGACTTTAGGAAAAAATATAACCGAGAATGGCGGTTTTTGGGCCTCTACTTATGGCACAACAGGCTGGCCTGCATGTGGGGAAATAGATATTATGGAACACTGGGGGCACAATCCAAATTATATACAAAGTGCATTGCATAACAGCTTTTCTTCTGGGAATACTATCAATCATGGTGGAATTATGGCCTTAGATGTTGCCAATAACTTTCATCTTTATGCAATGGAATGGACAGAAAATGAAATAAAGTTCAGTTTGGATAGTGTTGTTTTTTATGTATATAATCCACAGCCAAAGAATATTGCAAATTGGCCTTACTTTCAAGACCAATATCTTCTTCTAAATATTGCTATGGGGAGTAGTTGGTTTTCTATAGATCCTTTTTTTAACTCTAGCAAAATGGAAGTTGACTATGTGAGAGTTTACCAGGCTAGCCCTACCCTTGTAAGTCCTGTAGAAGAAACTTCGCTTTTGTCAATTTATCCTATGCCTTACCAGGAGGAGATTTCTTTTATATTTAAGGATAATTTACCTATTTCTGGGGCGTATTTGTACACTTTCCTTGGCAAGCAGATTAAATTGTTTTCTTGTAAAGAGGATATAGAAAATTATTCTTGGAAAAGTCTAAAAAGCGGAACTTATTTTATTAAAATTGACCATTTAGAGAAATCTACTACCCATAAAATTATTAAATTGTAGAATCTACTTTTGATTCTATGAGGCCAAGGTTATTATTTATCTGTATATTTATTATATCTTTTTGCTATTCTCAAAAGGATCTCTCCCCATATATTATAGTTCTTGGAACCATTCAAGATGCAGGGTCTCCCCACATGGGTTGTGAAAAGTCTTGTTGTATTAGCTTATTTGAAACTCCTGAATCAAATAGAAAAGTAGTTAGTCTTGGCTTGGTAGATCCTTTAGAAAAAAAATATTGGCTTATTGAAGCTTCCCCAGATTTTATAACTCAATGTAGAGAATTAAAAAAAACATCAGGATTTGAACATGGAAAAAGTCCTGACGGTATTTTTTTAACCCATGCCCATATTGGACACTACACAGGGTTGATGTATTTGGGGAAAGAATCTTATAATAGCAGTTCTGTTCCTGTATTTGCCATGACTAGAATGAAAGGTTTTTTAATTAAAAATGGACCATGGAGTCAGTTATTTAAATTGAATAATATTAAAATCAATAATATAAACCATCAAGAAGAATTTAAACTCTCCAATAATCTATCGATTACTCCGTTTTTAGTTCCGCACAGAGACGAGTTTTCTGAAACGGTAGGGTTTGAAATCAATGGTCCAAAAAAATCAGTTCTTTTTATTCCAGATATTGATAAATGGGGGAAGTGGAATAAAAATTTAAAACAGGAAATTAAGAAAGCAGATTTAGCACTTTTAGACGGAACTTTTTACGATAGCAAGGAAGTAAACAATCGAGATATTTCTGAAATTCCACACCCGTTTATTATTGAGACAATGGCCCTTTTCAAAGAGGAGAACAATTCTGAGAAATCTAAAATTAATTTTATTCATTTGAACCATACTAACCCATTGCTAGATACCAATAGTGCTGCCTTTAAAAAAGTAAAAGAAAGTGGCTTTAATGTCGCACAGTACAAGGATATTATACATCTTTAAAGAACAAATAAACCTAGTAAGAAAAGTATTTAGTAATTTTAAATAAAAAAATCGTTTGAAATATTTCCTAAAATTTATATTTATTTTCTTTTGCTTCACTGTTTCAAGAGGGCAAATACCTTCTTATTACCAGAATATTAATCTAAATTTAACAGGTGACCAACTTAAAAATGAGTTGTCTAGTTTAATTTCAACGACCCACCAAACACAAGTAGAATACACTTCTTCCGTTTCAGTTGATACATGGGATGTAATTAAGGTCTCAGATGGGTTTTCTTCAGACACTTCCAAAGTTCTTTTAGTTTATGGATATAACGATAACGATGCATCTGTAGAAAACGACAGAACAAGAGCTAAATCTCTTTCTTGTCACACTAGTTCCTGCTTTGGTCTTTGGAATAGAGAGCATGTTTTCCCTAAGTCTTTGGCCTCTCCCAATCTTGTAACTAATTTCCCTGGTGCAGGGACAGATGTTCATAATTTAAGAGCTTGTGACTATTCTACCAATGCTAGCAGAAGCAATAAGAAGTACGATGCAGGAAATGGAAATTCTTCCTCCAATAACCAAGGTAACTGGTATCCAGGAGACGAATGGAAAGGGGATGTTGCAAGAATAATTATGTATATGTATTTAAGATATCCCAACCAATGTGAGCCAACTAATGTTGGTATAGGAACACAGCTATTTAGTCCAAATGGAGACATGCCAGATCTTTTTCTTAATTGGAACTTCTCTGATCCTGTTTCTGAATTTGAAGAGACAAGAAATAATTCAATAGCCAATGTACAAGGAAATAGAAATCCTTTTATTGATAACCCTTATCTAGCAACCCTCATCTGGAATGGCCCAGCTGCAGAAGACAAATGGGCTTCTGCTAACTCCACTAAAGACTATGAATCTGAAAATTTTGAATTAAAAATCAATCTCTTTAATAATGAATTAATCATTGAGAACTTAGATTTAACTACTTTTCTATCCTTGGAATTAATTAATCTGAAAGGGCAAATTATTAAGTTTTCTAGAAATAATACTGTAAGAACGCAAGATTTAGCTACAGGAATTTATATTTTAAAGATTGCCACAAGCCATGGTTCTTATTTAAGAAAAATAAGTTTGAATTAGGCTTTTATTTTTGAGAATCGTCTAACTTTTGCTGCTCTCTCATCTCTTGGGCCATCTTTCTAAATGCAGCTACTTCTTCCTTTTTTCTTTCTTTGACAACTTTTAAGGCTTTAGCAACCACTTTGTCTCTTTCATCGTAATCTGCTATTTTACCAGGTTTAGGAATTCTCATATCTTCGCTTATACCAAGTTCATCTAGAATATCGTCAACAAAATTAATCTTACCCAGGCCAAAATATATTTTAATAAGCTCTTTGTGCTTGTTCATTATAAGGATATCTTGAATAGTAATGTCCTTTATATCGCGGTATCCGAACCCTAGTCTTGATTTTCTAGTTAATTTTCTTAGGTTAACACTGTAGGTGCTATTTTCAAAATCTAATATATCCATATTGCTAAAGTAATAATATCTATTGTCAAGTGTTTTTTCTTCTAATAAAAATTGCCTCTCCAACAAAACAAATTCCCGAATTAAAAATAATTAATGCAATTGTTCCATACCAAAAAAAATTCTCTTGATTAATTTTTCTAATAAGCGCTTCCCCAAATATACAAAGACCTATCCCAATGAGTAAAAGACCTAAAATTGAAAAAACATACCACTTGTAATTCATAGTTTTATATTTGCAATAAAATTAATACAAATCATGGTTTATTGTTTTGACTTAGATGGAACTTTGTGTAATACAGATGGTAATAATTATAAAGATTCCACCCCAAAAAAAGAGAGAATAAAGATTGTAAATGCTCTTTATGAGGATGGACATACCATTCTTATTGACACTGCAAGAGGATGTGTTAGTGGAAAGAACTATTTTTTCTTTACTATGGAACAATTAAAATCTTGGGGAGTAAAATTCCATACGCTTAGAACTGGTGTTAAGTTTGGTGCCGATGTCTTTATTGACGATAAAGGAATTCAGGACCAGCGATTTTTCAAAGTATAATTTACTTATATCAACATCTAAGAGATAATAACTCCATAAGTTATTGTAATTTATACACCTAGTTTGTTCTATATTTGAATAATATGGATAATACTAAAATACATGTTTTCGACACGACTTTAAGAGATGGTGAACAAGTTCCAGGGTGTCAATTAAACACAGAAGAAAAAGTAGAAATTGCCAAAGACTTAGAAAGTCTAGGAGTAGATGTCATTGAGGCGGGTTTTCCCGTTTCAAGCCCTGGTGACTTCAACTCGGTTTCTGAAATATCAAAAAATGTAAAAGAATCCATAATATGCGGACTGAGTAGAGCGGTAGTAATGGACATTGACACTGCAGCTATGGCATTAAAAGAAGCAAAAAGAAAACGATTACATACTGGAATTGGCGCTTCAGATATGCATATTAAATATAAGTTTAACTCTACTAGAGAAAAAATATTGGCACAAGCAGTTTCTGCTGTAAAATACGCAAGAAAATATTTTGACGATATAGAGTTTTATGCTGAAGACGCTGGTAGAGCAGATCAAGATTTTTTAGCAAAAATGGTAGAAGAAGTAATTAAGGCAGGTGCCACAGTTATAAATGTTCCGGATACAACTGGCTATACTTTGCCTGAAGAATATGGAGCAAAAATTAATTTTTTAATGAATAATGTTCCAAATATTGACAAGGCTATACTTTCTGTTCATTGTCATAACGATTTAGGATTGGCAACAGCCAATACTTTAGCTGGAATTCAAAATGGAGCAAGACAGGTTGAGGTTACTATGAATGGAATTGGGGAGAGAGCAGGAAACACTTCCTTAGAAGAAATAATTATGATTCTTAAGGCTCATTCATATTTAAATTTACATTCTGAAATTGATACTTTAAAAATATTAGCGTTGAGTAAAAAAGTGAGTAGAATGATGAATATGCCCGTACAAAGAAACAAGGCAATTGTTGGTGAAAACGCTTTTTCTCACTCTTCGGGAATTCACCAAGACGGGTTTCTTAAGCATAGAGAAAACTATGAGATAATTGATCCTGCAGAATTAGGAATTGACAAGTCTTCCATAGATTTAACTGCCAGAAGCGGAAGGGCAGCACTAAAGCATAGATTGTCTATATTGGGGTTCAAACTAACAAAATTTGAAATGGAAACTATTTATGCAGATTTTTTAACCTTAGCAGACGAAAGAAAACTGCTGCACGATGAAGATCTATATGAAATAATGGAAAAGAAAAATGGAAAATAATCTTACTTTATTTGATAAAGTTTGGGAGTCTCACGTTGTAAAAAGAGTGAGTGATGGCCCTGACATATTATTTATAGACAGGCACTTAGTGCACGAGGTTACTAGTCCTGTTGCTTTTCAGGGTATGAAAGAAAGGAATATCAAAGTTCTTTTCCCTGATAGAACTTTTGCAACCGCAGATCATAACACACCTACTATAAATCAACACTTGCCAGTAAAAGACCCAATGTCTGCAAATCAGCTTAAAACTTTAGAGAAAAACACCAAAGAACACAATGTTTCTTACTGGGGATTGGGACATGAAAAAAATGGTATTGTTCACGTAATAGGACCAGAAAATGGAATAACTCTTCCTGGAGCAACCATAGTTTGTGGAGATTCTCATACCTCTACTCATGGTGCTTTTGGAGCGATAGCCTTTGGAATTGGAACCTCTGAAGTGGAAATGGTTTTGTCAACACAATGTGTCATGCAAATGAAGCCTAAAAAAATGCGTATCAATATTGATGGAAGCTTAAAAAAAGGAGTTACTCCTAAAGATGTTGCACTATTTATTATTTCCAATCTATCTACGTCTGGAGCAACGGGCTATTTTGTGGAATATTCTGGGACTGTTTTCTCCAATATGTCTATGGAAGGAAGAATGACTGTTTGTAATCTAAGTATAGAGATGGGAGCAAGAGGTGGAATGATAGCGCCTGATAAAAAAACTTACGAGTTTTTAAAAGAAAAACCGTTTACCCCAAAAGGGGTTAAATGGGAAAAAGCTATGAAATACTGGAGTACTTTATATTCTGATGAATCTGCAATTTTTGATAAGGAATATGTTTTTAAGGCAGAAAATATTGAACCTATGATTACTTATGGAACCAACCCAGGAATGGGAATAGGGCTTTCCAAAAAGATTCCAAAAAGTGCTCAAGAGGGAGAAAAATCGCATGCAAAATCTTTAAACTATATGGGGTTTAACGACGGAGAGAGTATGATAGGTAAAAAAATAGATTTTGTTTTTCTTGGGAGCTGCACCAATGGTAGAGCAGAAGATTTTAGCGCTTTTGCAAAGGTTGTCAAAGGTCACCAAAAATCGAAAAATGTAACTGCTTGGCTTGTTCCAGGATCTCATTTTGTAGCTAAAGAAATCCGAAAAAATGGAGTGGCAAAAACTATTGAAGAGGCTGGATTTGAGATTAGGGAACCTGGTTGTTCCGCTTGCTTGGCAATGAACGATGATAAAGTTCCACCAGGAAAATATGCTATAAGCACCTCCAATAGAAATTTTGAAGGGAGACAAGGCCCCGGTTCAAGAACGCTTTTGGCAAGTCCGATAATGGTCGCTGCTGCTGCAATTACAGGAAAAATTACAGACCCTAGAAAATATATAGATTAAATTATGGCATACGAACCATTTACAATATTAAAGAGTTCAGGTGTTCCCCTTCCAATAGAAAATGTGGATACCGACCAAATAATACCTGCTAGATTTTTAAAAGCAACAGAGAGAAAAGGATTTGGGGATAATTTATTTAGAGATTGGAGATATAACCAAGACGATACCATCATTAAAGATTTTGTTTTGAACGACCCTACCTACAAAGGAAAGATTTTAGTCGCTGGTAAAAACTTTGGCTCTGGTTCTTCAAGAGAGCATGCTGCATGGTCTATTTATGATTATGGTTTTAGATGTGTGATTAGTAGTTTTTTTGCCGATATTTTTAAAAATAATTGTTTAAATATTGGTATTCTTCCTGTTAAAGTTGACCCAACATTTTTAAAGGACATGTTTGAAATTATCTATGAGAATCCTTTTTCTCAAATTACAGTAGATCTTCCTTCACAACTAGTATCTGTAAAAGAAAATAATTTAGTTAGTAATTTTGAAATTAGTTCTTATAAAAAAAATAATTTATTGAACGGTTTTGACGACATTGATTATTTATTAAACATCAAAAATGAAATCAACGAATTTGCTAAAAAAACTCTATTTTAAAACTTAAAATATGGATTTAAAAATTGCTTTATTACCAGGTGATGGAATTGGGCCAGAAATCATAAAACAAGCCGTTCTTGTATGTGATAAAATTGCCAAGAGATTTGACCACAAAATTACATGGAAACAGGGTTTGGTTGGGGCTGCAGCTATAGAGGATTGTGGGAATCCTTATCCTGAAAAAACCCATAAAATTTGTTTGGAATCGGATGCTATTCTTTTTGGAGCAATTGGAGATCCAAAATACGACAATGATCCATTAGCAAAAGTAAGACCAGAGCAGGGTTTATTGAAAATGCGAAAAGATTTGGGATTGTTTGCCAACGTACGACCTACTTTTACTTTTCCATCTCTTATTAATAATTCTCCATTAAAAAAAGAAAGAATTGAAGGAACAGATTTGGTTTTTTTAAGAGAACTAACTGGTGGGATTTATTTTGGAGAGAAAGGGAGAAAAGATGGAGGAGAAACAGCATATGACATTTGTTCTTACACCAAGGAAGAGATAAAAAGATTGGCAAAAAAAGGATTTGAAATGGCTGAGAAACGATCTAAAAAACTTTGCTGTGTGGACAAGGCCAATGTGCTAGAAACATCTAGGCTGTGGAGAGAAACGGTTCAGGAAATGGAAAAATATTTTCCGCAGGTAGAGGTTTCCTACGAATTTGTAGATGCAGTTGCTATGCGCTTGGTTCAATGGCCAAATAGTTACGATGTTTTAATCACAGAGAATTTATTTGGTGATATTTTAACCGATGAAGCTTCTGTAATTTCAGGCTCTATGGGCTTAATGCCCTCCGCTTCAGTAGGTGAAAAAACATCATTGTTTGAGCCTATTCATGGGTCGTATCCTGAGGTTGCTGGTAAATATATAGCCAACCCTCTAGCAACCATACTTTCTGCTGCAATGATGTTTGAAGATGCTTTTGGCTTAATGGAAGAAGGACGTGCAATTCGAGATGCTGTTAATGAGTCTTTAAAATCAAAAATTGTCACCAAGGATTTGGCTTCTAATGGAGAAAGGTTTTATAAAACCAATGAAGTTGGAGATTGGATTTGTGAAAAAATATAAATTGCTTATTAAAGTAGTGCTATAATAAGAGCTATAAGAATTACAAATATTAATGACACAGCTAAACAAATACTAAAAATAATTCTAGCCAATGTTCTTCCTTTGTATTTTTCAGGATTATTTCGAATTCTTGATAAACTTACAACACTAAAAATAAAAGAAAGCAAAAAACTCAAGCCAAAAGTAAAGGGAGAGAGTATTAAAGCAATCAGACTTGCTACACTAAATGGTTCTTGAATTTTTTTTCTAGATTTTTCTTTAGTTTGGGACACTGGTTTAGGAGTATCAGAATTAGAAACTTCAAACTCAGAATTGGTATTGTCCCAAATATCATTTTCTATCGAACTTTTATTAGTGGGTTCAGTTACTTTTTCTTTAGAAATTGTGGGTTTTAGAATAACAGTATCAGGTGTTGGGTCAATGACTAAAGATTGGATATTTGTGACCGTGGTATTCTTAATAAATTGAATGGATTTAATCTCAAAATTGCCTATATATATTTCTCTATTATTTTCCACCTTTATAAAATAACCATCATAGTCAGATTTAGAAACTATTCCCTTATAAGTTTTCCCTGTTTTGGTTACAATAACAATACTGTCTTTATTAGTAGAATTGTCTTCAAATTGAATTAATCTAACTGGATGAATTGGCTTGTTTTTTAAAGACGAACTGAGATTGGTAATTTCTGGATTAGAATTTACATATTTTGCCCAATGGTTAGAAACAATAGCGGTGTTGGAACAGGAAGCTAATATAAAAAGTAAAATTATATATACTAAGCGGATTAATTTCATAAATGAAATTTAAACAAAATAAGGCTAATAGGGTGTTAAAATATTTAGTAATAAATAAATAAAAAAGAATCCAATAATATCATATATACATGAAATTCAATTATTTAAAACTTAACAAAAGGATTTTTTATTGGTGGATAAATCGTTGTGTTTTTGTGTGATAGGAATCAGAAACCTTAATAAAATAAATCCCACTAGTTAGCTTAGAAATATCGATTGAATTCTTATTGTTTAGTTTAGAAAGGGTTAGTTTTTCTTGATAAACTAGTTTGCCAAAACTGTCAAATATTTCAAACTGAACATCGTCTACAAAGCCATTGGTCTGAATATTTAACTCACTGTAGGCGGGATTAGGGTAACATTTAAAATCAAACATACTGCTATTTTCTTCAATGGAAAGACCATAACCTACCGTAAAATAATGGATAATATTTTTTCCAAAATCAGATTCAAAGCCAGCTAGTGGCGCTCCTGTTGTTTTTCTTATTTGAAAAAAGCCTGAGCCATCGTTGTTGGCAAAAAAGTCTAGACCGTCTTCTCCTGTATCGTCCAATTCAAGCTGGTAACACCCAGTGGGTAAGATGACAGTATCTTTATGTAAGGTGTTGCTTTGAAAATTAGTCTTTGAAAAAACAATATTTCCATCTACATCTCGAATGTATAGTTTGGTTTCGTTGGCTGCTAAATTGGTTCTAGTCCAAAGCACTATTCCTTCTGGATAGACAGGAGGAACATCAAAAGTAGTGTGGTAATGGTTGTTTTCTAGACATTCGTCTGCAGTACCATTTACTTGCATAATTTCAACATGAAAATCCTTACAAAACTGTGCGTAGTCCCAAAATGATTGACTAGAAATTGGTAATTCGA
>Ga0233444_10006622_pt1 | contig 10293 bp, 7 predicted proteins | sample SI_124_October20_6_FD_182792 | JGI IMG/M metagenome (GOLD analysis project Ga0233444, IMG submission 182792) | Seawater microbial communities from Saanich Inlet, British Columbia, Canada - SI_124_October2016_10_MG | ecosystem: Environmental > Aquatic > Marine > Inlet | place: Canada: British...
TAATTAAGATCTTCTTTCGAAGCTTTATAATCATGATTCATTTCAATTTTTAAAAAGTTAATTTTATTTTTAAAAATATTAATATTTCCTTTAAAATCAATTTTTAATAATTCATTTTTTTTTTTTTATCTAATTGCAAATTCTTTTAAAAGTTTTTTTTTATCCTCAGATTCAATTGAGCAATCAAAATATAATACTGGATATTCTATTAATAAATTTATGTCACCTTTACACACAAATTTATTTTCTGAATTTAAAATTTCTTGTGAGTAAACTAATCGTCCATAAGCTAAATTTATTTTTAAATTCAATTCATCAATTAAATTTTTACTAAGACCTTTGGGCTTAAAAATTATTTCATTTGTCGCATTTATTTTTTTTATTAAATTTTTTGAATAAAGAATTTGATTTATATTAATGTTTTTGAAAAGTTTTGTATTGAAGTCCTCTATTTTAATAATAAAATTTGAGAAAAAAAAAGGCTGATATACTATAGTAGCTTCATTATTAAATGATAAATTTTTATTTCTAAAATAAGAATTATAAATATTTAACTTTTTTTGATCATAATCAAAACTAAATTTTAATTTTGAGTCAAGCAATTTTGATTTAAAAACACCACTAATTACAGAATTATCTTTTTTATTTTCATTTAAACTTATATCTGCAGATATTCCTGATTTTAATAATTTAAAATTTATCTTACTGAAATCATCGTTTATTAAAATTTTAAATTTTTTATTGAATAATTCCCCTCTTATAATATTTCTATTATATCCATAATTAGAAAAGTTAATCTCTTCTGTATTTAATATTAGAGTATCTCTTTTATAAATTTTAAGTCCTGAGTTTTTAAAAGATATTTTTTTTTTTAAATTATAAATATAATACGTTAAAATTTTTAAGTCAGAGTCTAACAATGAAACTTCATTATTATTTAAAACTATTTTATTTGCTTTAAAAATTTCATTGTTATAGACGCTACCTAGTTTAAGATAAATATTCAACTTTATCACATTCATTCGTATTGAACTTGTATCTATACTTGCATCAACATTCTTAATTTCTAAGTTAGGTGTGGGGAAAGAATTATATTTAATACTTTTATACTCGTTTATAGTTAAGCCGTAATTATCAAATAAATAATTTTTTATAATTTTATCTTTTTTTTCATAATTAAAAAAATGTGGAATTAATAAAAATAGGACTATTGAAAAAAAAATAATTCCAAAAAGATACTTTAAAAAAAAAATAAATTTGAATAGTGTTGAATATTTATTGTGTATTATTTTGAAGAGTTTATTTATCATTTTTTTTATTTTTATATTTGGTATATAAATGGAAATTCTCTCATATGAATAACATAGAAAATTTAATTAAAAACCTTAACAAAGAGCAAAAAGAAGCTGTTCTTAGTACAGAAGGCCCTAATTTAATTGTCGCGGGTGCAGGCTCTGGAAAAACCCGAGTTTTAACAACAAGACTCATTCACATTATTCAGCAAAAGAAAGCTTGGCCAAATCAAATACTATGTGTGACATTTACAAATAAGGCAGCAAAAGAAATGCAGAATAGAGTAATGCAATATGTAAAGGGTAACTCTAATGCTGTGCCATGGTTAGGAACATTTCACTCGATAAGTGTTAAGTTTTTAAGAAAACACGCTGAAGCCCTAGAATATAAAAGTAATTTTACTATTTTAGACACTGATGATCAAAAAAAACTTATAAGAAATATTGTTAAAGGTGAAGATCTAGATGCAAAAAAATTTTCTCCACAACTTATAATGTATCACATTGATCAATGGAAAAATAAAGGTCTGTTACCTAAAGATGTTAAGATAGAAAAGGCAGGTGCTATTATTAAGTCAATTTTAAAAGTTTATAAGATTTATCAAAATAAAACTAAAGATTTAAATGCCTTTGATTTTGGAGATCTTATTTTATTTTGTGTTAAACTTTTTGAAGAACATAAAGATATTAGAGATATTTATAAAAATAATTTTAAATATATTCTTGTAGATGAATTTCAAGATACAAATTATATTCAAAATAAGTGGTTGAATTTACTTGTCAATGAAAAACAAAATATTTGCTGTGTAGGTGATGATGATCAATCAATTTATAGCTGGAGAGGAGCTGAAATAAAAAACTTTTTAACTTTTGATCGAATATACGAAAAATGTAAGGTTTTTAAATTAGAACAAAATTATAGATCTACAAAAAATATTTTAGAAACAGCTTCTTCGTTAATTTCAAATAATGCAAATAGAGTTGGGAAAAAATTATGGTCATCTGCTAAACAAGGAGAGCTAGTAAAGTTAAATTGTTATCGGACAGGAAAAGAAGAAGCCCAAGGCATAAGTGATATCATTGAACATAACCTAAAAAAAAAATATTCACTAAATGATGTTTCGATTTTAGTGAGAGCTATTTATCAAACCAGAGAATTTGAAGAGAGATTTTTACAAGTAGGTATAGGTTATCGTGTTTTAGGAGGTATTAAATTTTATGAACGAACAGAAATAAAAGATGCTGTATCTTATCTAAGAATTATTAATCAAAAATACGATGATTTAGCTCTTGAAAGAGTGATTGGCTCTCCGAAAAGAGGTGTTGGCGAAAGCACTTTAAATCAAATTTATCTATTCGGTAAAAACAACAATCTTTGCTTGGAAGACTCAATTACCAAAATTTTAGAAAAAGGAGAATTTAAACCTAAAATCAAAACCTCACTGACTCAATTAATTAATATGGTAAAAAAATGGCGTCAAGACTCTTTAAAAATGAAGCATTTTGATTTGCTTAAACTTGTTCTTGATGAATCTGGTTATTCATCAATGCTTAAAAATAAAAAAGATTTAGAAAATGAAAATAGGCTAGAAAATCTAAAAGAACTTTTAAGAGCAATGCAAGACTACGATAATTTACAAAATTTTTTAGAACATGTCGCCTTAGCAACATCTATTGATCAAGAATGGGAAGGGGCAAAAATTAATTTAATGACCATGCATGCCGCCAAAGGATTGGAATTTGACGTAGTATTTTTACCTGGGTGGGAAGAAGGGCTATTTCCTCATCAAAAATCTTTAGAAGAAAAAGGAGATTTTGCTTTAGAAGAAGAAAGAAGATTAGCTTATGTAGGAATCACTAGAGCAAAAAAAGAAGCTTATTTATCTTTTGCAATGAAAAGGGCTTATCATGGTGACTGGATGGACGCTTTGCCATCTAGATTTATTAATGAAATTCCAGATGATAGTGTTGAAAAAAATGAGATTAGTGTTGATAAAACAATTGAAGATTTTGAATTCAATCAAGACAACTCAATCGAATTTGACACAGAATACAGAAGTCCTGGTTGGGACAGATATAAAAAAAATAAAAAAATTAAATGGGAAAAATAAATAAATTAAAGGTAATTTTAAAAAAAGAAAAACTTGATGGATATATAATTCCAAAAAACGATGAATTTTTTGGAGAATATATTGCTGAGTATAAAGATAGATTAAAATATATTTCTGATTTTACCGGATCATATGGATTTGCTCTAATATTGAATAAAATTAATTATTTATTTGTTGATGGCAGATATACTCTTCAAGCAAGTAAACAAAGTGAAAAATTTTTTAAAATTAAAACAATACCTCATACATTACCAAAAAATATTTTAAAAAATAAAAAATTAAAAATTGCCTTTGATCCAAAACTATTAACAAAAAAATTCTTAAATTATTTTTTTGGAAAAACCAATTGTAAATATATATCACTAAATAAAAATTTAATTGATAAAATCTGGATTAGAAAAAAGAAAAGTGATAAAAATAAATTTTATATTTTACCGCAAAAATCTGTTGGTGAAAGCTATACGTCAAAGATTAAAAAAATTGCACTCAAACTAAACGAACTTAAAGTTGATTTTCAATTTATAACCGCTAGTGAAAATAATGCTTGGTTGCTTAATATAAGAGGAAATGATTCAAAATACACACCAATACCTTTTAGTTATATTCTAATTGATAAGAAACAAAATGTTAAATTTTTTTGTGATTTAAAAAAAATTTCCTTGTCTTTTAAAAATAAATTTAAAAAAATAAAATTTATTGATATTAATAACGCCCAAATTATCCTTTCAAATATTTATAAAAAAAAATTTATTACAGACAAAAATACCTGCTCTGTTTATTATGAGAATATTATTTTAAAAAATAATAAAATAGTTGATCAGCAAGATCCTATTTATTCCTTAAAGGCAATTAAAGCAAAAAAAGAAATTGCTAATATTAAAAAAGCTCACATCTATGATGGGGCAGCTTTAAAAAAATATTTATTTTGGTTAAAAAATAATTTTGAAAAAAAAAAAATTACTGAAATTAGTGCAGAAAAAAAGTTGTTTAATTTAAGAAAAAAAAACAAAGACTTTAACTTTTTAAGTTTTCCAACTATTTCAAGCACTGGCCCAAACGGAGCAATCATTCATTACAAAGCTACCAAAAAAAGCAATCGAAGATTAAAAAAAGGAGATATATATTTAGTTGACTCTGGCGGGCAATATAATTTTGGAACTACAGATGTGACGAGAACTATTTCATTGCATAATTCTAATAAAAGAATAAAAAATATTTTTACAAGAGTTCTTAAGGGTCACATAGCTGTTGCAAGTTTTAATCTTAAAAAAAATTCCTCTGGCTCTATAATTGACAAAAAAGCACGAGAGTATTTAAGGCAAATTAATTTAGACTACGCTCATGGTACTGGTCATGGTGTTGGCTATTTTCTTAATGTACATGAAGGACCACATGCAATTTCAAGTGGTAATACAGTAAATTTTCAAGAGGGAATGGTTGTTTCTAATGAACCGGGATATTATGAAAAAAATAATTTTGGGATACGAATTGAAAATTTAATCTACGTAAAAAAAATTAAACAAAAAATTATTTTTGATAATTTGACTATGGCTCCCATAGATAAAAATTTGATTGATCTAAAAATACTGAGTAGAAATGAAAAAAATTGGTTAAATGATTACCACAACAAAGTGTTTAATAACTTAAAAGATTTTATGGATAAAACTGAAATTATAGAACTAAAAGAATCTTGCTCAGCGATCTAAAATTTTATTCCAATCATTTTCTAGCATAATCTTTACATTTAGTTCTTTCGCCTTATCAATTTTACTTTTTGTAGGTTTATTATCTCCAACAACTAAAAAATCTAACTTTTTAGAAATTGAACCTAAAACTTTTCCTCCATTTTTTTCAGCAATAGATTTTGCTTCTGATCTACTCATATCTTTAAAACCACCAGTAAACATTAGTTTTTTGTTAGAAAATTTTCCTCCAGTGATTTTGATAGTATAATTAATTATACTTAAGTGATTAATTAAATTTTTAATTATTTTAATGTTTGTCTTGCTTAAAAAGAAGTTATTAATTGATACAATTTGCGTCTCTCCTATTCCGTCCAAATCAGCTAAGCCTATTAACAATTTTTTTCTGTCTTCAGAATTAAATAATTTTGTAAAATTTTTTATTGAACTAAAAAAACCTGCAATAATTTTTGCATTTTCTTGCCCAATATGTCTTATTCCAATAGAAAAAATAAATTTATCCAAACCTATTAATTGAGATTTTTTAATAGCCTTTTTTAAATTATTTATGGATAGCTCACCCCATCCTTCTAGAGTTTTTATTTTTTCATAGTCTAAGTTAAAAATATTTGCTGGTTCTTTAATTAAATCTAAGTCCCAAAATTCTTCTATAACTTTTTTACCTAACCCATCTATATTAAAGCCTTCTTTTGAAACTATATGTTTAAGTTTTTCTTTAGCTATATACTTGCAGTCATAACCTTTAGTGCATCTTCTTATCGCATCAAATTTTTTTGTGCTTTTACTAAATTCTTTTTTAGTTTCTGCTCCACATAAACATTTGGATGGGAAAGTATATTTTTTAGCATTTTTTTCTCTTTTATCTAAATCAACTGAAACCACCTGTGGAATAACATCTCCTGCTCTTTGAATTCTGATTGTGTCGCCAATTCTAATATCTTTTCTATTAATCTCATCTTCGTTATGCAAAGTTGCATTTGACACTACCACCCCACCAACTGTTACAGGATCTACTTTGGCAACAGGAGTTAAAGCACCAGTCCTTCCCACTTGAATTATAATGTCCTTTATCCTAGTAGAAGCCTTTTCTGCTGAAAATTTGTATGCAGTCGCCCACCTTGGCGCATTAGAAGTATTTCCTAATCTTTTTTGTAGATCTAGATCATTAACTTTATAAACCAAACCATCTATATCATAATCTAATGAAGATCTTAATTTATCAATTTTTGAATGAATTTTCTCAATTTCATTTAGACCGCTGACAACTTGTGAGAGTGGATTAATTGCAAAACCACACTTTTTAATTTTATACAAAAACTCAGATTGTTTTTTAAATATCATTGGTTCTACTGCTCCATAACCATATGCAAAATATTTAAGAGGAATTTTTGAAGTTTCATTTGGATCTTTTTGCCTAAGTGACCCACCTGCTGCGTTTCTTGGGTTGGCAAATTTATCTTTAATTTTAAAAAAATCTTTTTTACCAATATATATCTCACATCGGACTTCTAATAAATTAGGTAAATTTTTATCTATAATTTTTTCTGGAATACTTTGAATAGTCTTTAAATTTTGCAAAATATCTTCTCCAGTAGTTCCATCACCACGGGATAAGCCTCTTTTTAGTATACCTTTTTCATACACTAGAGTTGCTGATATCCCATCTATTTTTGGTTCTGCAAAAAATTCTAAATTACTCTTTTTTAAATTCAAAAAATTATTTATTTTTTTAATAAAATTTTCCATATCGTTTTCATTAAAAGAATTAGATAATGACAGCATGGGTCGTAAATGTTTAATCTTTTTAAATTTGTTTTTAGGTGCTGATCCAACAAGATTATTTGCTGTACTAAACTTTTTTAGATATGGATATTTTTTTTCTAGTTCTAAAACTTCTTTTTTTATTTCATCAAATTGGCTGTCTGATATACTTGGATTATCATCATTATGGTAAAGACTATTATGTTTTATTAAATTTTCTATTTTTAATTTGTAATTTTTAATAATTTCTTTTCTTTCATTCATTATTTCAATTTTATTTTATTAATAATTTTCTTAAATAAACTGTCTCCCTTTTCTTTTTTCTCAATCTTTAAAGCTTTTTCATAATTTTTATTTAGTAGTTTGTATGATTGTTCAAACCATTCACTAGAATTATAATTATAGCCTAAAATACTTGCATATTTGTTGGCCTCTTCTTTTAGACCTATATGATAATGTATCTCTACCAATCTATGAAGTGCTTCTTCAATAAAAACAGTTTTATCATAATTTTTTACAATTGATTTAAGTCTATTAATGGCAGGCACCCATTTTTGTACTTCGATATAATATTTGGCAATATATAATTCTTTTGCTGCAAATTGATTTTCTACTAAACCTTTTTTAAAATTCAGATCAATCGCATATTCACTGGCAGGATAATCTTTTAAAAAAGAATTAATTTTTCTTTTGGCTTCAAGTAATGGTTTTAAATCATACTGTTCCTCTCTTATTTGTTCAAATGAGATAATTGCCATAAGATAATGGGCATACATGACATTTTTTTCTGCTGGATATTTTTTTACATATCTATTCAGGCTTTCTTCTGCTTCTTCATAAAAATTTGCACTATATAAACAAAATGATGACATGATGGCAGACTTTGCTGCAAAAGTAGGATCTAGAAAATTTGTTTCTGCTTCTAAAAATTTTATATTAGCATCTACAAAATTATTGTTTTCAAACTCTTCAAACCCTTCTTTGTATGATACGTATGGATCAATTTTATCTACGGATGTATAAGTTACATCTTTATTTTTATTACATGCGCTTATACTAAAAAGTAAAATTATAGATATTATTATTCTTAATGTCATATTAAGACTAATATCAGATTAAAATATAATTTGAATAAAAATTTAGTTGAGAAATATCAAGCGTTAGCAACAAGCTTTACCGATTGATCGAAATTTTCTTTTTTTGAAATCACAGTTTCATTGTTATCAAGCTCTACATTTTTAAAAGCTAATTTTGAATTCATTAATTTATTTAGAAACATATTGGATAATTCATGTCCTCCCTGATGACAAATAACTTTTCCTAATATTCTATAACCTGATAGTAAAAAATCTCCAGCTAAGTCTAATATTTTATGGTTTACAAATTCTCTATCGTTACGTAAGCCACCTTCATTTATTACATTGTCTTCATCCACAACAACAGCATTTTCTAATGAACCACCCTTGGCTAAACCAGCTTTTTTTATTTTTTCAATATCTTTAAATAAACAAAATGTCCTTGAGGCCGAAATATCATCTAGGTCATCAGTATTAAAATTTACTTTGTTTCTTTGCTTTCCTATAATCTTGTTTTCATAATTTAATTGAAAATCAACCTCAAAAGAAAACTCATTAGGCTCTATTGATATTTTTCTTTCTCCATCTACGAGTTCGACTTTATTTAAAATTTTTAAATATTTTCTTTTTTTAGTTAATGTAGTGGTGTTTGTTTTATTTAAAACTTTTAAAAAATCTTTAGCAGAACCATCCATGATTGGAACTTCTTCATTATTTATTTCTATTAAAGCATTGTCAATTCCTGCAATATATAGCGCCGCTAATAAGTGCTCTACAGTTGAAACTTTTACACCATGTTTATTTTCAAGTGTGGTACATAATTTTGCTGAGGATACGCTTTCATAGTTTGCGTTAACTAAATTATTAACTTTTAAATCTACTCTTTTAAAAACTATACCAAAGTTTTCTTTACTTGGAGTAATCGTAATTTTTGAGCTTTTGCCAGAGTGAAGCCCTATTCCATTGAAACTGACGACATTTGAAACAGTTTTTTGATAAATATCTTGCATGCACAGGTGTTATACATAAATAATGTATTGGCCTTAAAACAACTAATGTTTCTAAAAAAGACAATATTTATCTGAATATAGTATCAAAAAACCGTGATATTAAAGATCTTTTAGACTGAATAACAGGTACTGCCTCTTTCTTCCAACCAAAATGGACAATTTGATTGGCATTTTTAATTAAATCTTCAGTTGCAACACTATCCGTATATTTAACTTTAAAATTATTATTATGTGAGAAAAAAAACGAGTAAACATCACAAAAGCAGCTATGGTGTAATTTATCTTCTATTCTCAAAAAAATTATTTTATTTGTTTTGTTAAAATTTAACAAATTGACATTTTTACTTATCATAATCTCAGATAATTCTTGAATCCTTGCTTCTGCTATTTGATAGAATAATTTTTTTTTAATTTTTCTAAAGTTTTCATCGCCAAAAAACTCTTTTTCCAGTAACAAATCATCAGAAATTTCTCTGTGTAGTTTATTATTACTTAGAATTTTTTTAACAATATCTATTTTTAATGAAGTAATCTTAGATATGTCTTTTGCTATTAAGTCTGAACCAAATTCAAAATTTTGTTCAAATTTTAATGAGTCATTTTCAAAGTAAAAGAGTTGTGAACTATTTTCATTAATCTTAATTTGAAAAAAAGTATTAATTTCCGAATGATGATTACTTGTTAAAGAACCTTCAACAAAGTTTCTTAATAAAATTTTTTTAATTTTTAGATTACAATTATTAAAAATACTAATTAAATTTTTATAGTCATTTTTACTTATTAAACAAAAAGATAATTCATGGGAATAAAAATCTCCGAATAATCCTATAGGAAGATTTTCGATAGATTTTTTATCTAATAAATATTGTGAATTAAAGATATGAAGAATAGTTTTTTTATCTTCATACCTATCTATACAAGATTTTAGAGAATTTAAGATATAAGTAATATTTTCTTTTAAAATTTGTGATCCATTGAGTTTTTTGAATCCAGTTAAATTTATAAACGTGTAATTAAAATTATTTATGATTAAAATTGTTTCTTTAAAAGTATAATTTAATTTTTGCTCAATAATATAGATATTTTTTTTTATTGTGTTAAAAACCAAATTAAAATCTATTATCTTAGAACTTTTAATGCCTTGTATTGGCACAATACTTTTGTAGATAAGTTTAAAATTTTCTTTATCATTTTCGTCTCCGACAGCAAAAATATATTCGGCATTATTAATTTCTATAAAAAGTTTTGGAGAATTAATTTGCATGTTTTATTTTAAGATGAGTTGATTTTTTACTCTATAGTCAAATACTTTATATTTGCCATAATTTTTTTTTTTCTTA
>Ga0233444_10006627_pt1 | contig 10288 bp, 5 predicted proteins | sample SI_124_October20_6_FD_182792 | JGI IMG/M metagenome (GOLD analysis project Ga0233444, IMG submission 182792) | Seawater microbial communities from Saanich Inlet, British Columbia, Canada - SI_124_October2016_10_MG | ecosystem: Environmental > Aquatic > Marine > Inlet | place: Canada: British...
ATCAACACCAGGCACTTACACGGTAATTTATACAACAGCAGGAACATGTACCAACACTGCTGGATTTGAGCTTACCATTACAGCACAAGACTCAGCAACAATATCGTATGGTTCTGCAACTTATTGTGTAGGAGGAACAGATCCTACACCAACTATTACTGGGTTATCTGGGGGAACATTTAGTTCAACAGCAAGTCTGTCATTAGACACCGCTAGTGGAACTATAGATTTATCAGCTTCTTCTCCAGGAAGTTACACAGTAACTTACACAACTTCAGGAACCTGCTCCAGTACAAGTAGTTTTAATATAACTATAGTCGCCCAAGATGATGGTAATTTCTCGTACGGCTCATTACTCTATTGTAAAGGTGATATTAATCCTACACCTTCAGTATTTGAATATACAGCAGGTACTTTTGTCTCAACTGCTGGACTAAGCTTTGTTAGTTCCTCTACAGGTGAAATTGATTTGTCAGCCTCTTTTTCAGGGACTTATACAGTAAGTTATACCACTGGGGGTACTTGTACAGTAACGACCTCACAAATTATTCAAATCGCTGACAAAGACGATGCATCATTTAGTTATCCAAGAACCAGCTATACCTTAAATTGTGATAATCCAACACCCACAATTACAGGGCTTTCAGGAGGAGTGTGGGAAGCGCCACCAGGACTTACTATAAATCCAGCAACAGGAGAAATTAATCTTTCTGCAAGTGCTTCAGGAACTTATACTGTGTCCTATACTGTTGAAAATTTGTGTCGCAATACGGCCACTACAACAATAGTACTAAGCCCAGCTGCTGATCCCTATTTCAGTTACTCTAAATACAGCTATTGTGTTAGCGAGAGTGATCCTACACCATTAAGTATTGCAACTGTATCAGGAGCTTTCTCGGGCTCTGCAAGCATAACAGTAGATGCAACTACTGGTGCAATTGATATTTCTGCATCTTCTGTTGGAGATCACGTTATTACGTATACGACTTCCTCAACTTGCCCTTCGACTTCAAGTCGAACAATATCGATAACCCCACTTGAGGATGCTACCTTTACCTTTAGTAGTTCAAGTTATTGTAAGGGAAGTAGCAATGTGTCACCAACAATAACAACCCCAGGCGGAACCTTTACTTCTCCTGCAAGCTTATATATGAATACCTCTACAGGATTAATAAATATTGTGCTCTCTACTCCTGGGACCTATACTGTTACTTACACTACAGCAGGTACTTGTACTAACACTTCTACAGGGACTATAACTATTAATGCCTTAGACGATGCTTCATTTAGCTATGCTAAGTCCAATTATTGCTCAAATGATAGCAACCCATCAGCTACAATTTCAGGTCTTACCGGTGGAACTTTCAGCTCAGCTGCAGGACTTGTATTTACAAATACTTCATCTGGAACAATTGATCTTGACGGATCAACACCAGGCACTTACACGGTAATTTATACAACAGCAGGAACATGTACCAACACTGCTGGATTTGAGCTTACCATTACAGCACAAGACTCAGCAACAATATCGTATGGTTCTGCAACTTATTGTCCTTTGGAGAGTGATCCGACACCAACAATAACTGGCTACGCTACAGGAACTTACTCTTCCACCACAGGTCTTGTAATTAATACTGCTACTGGCGCAATTGATGTGAGCGCATCTACTAGTGGCACTTATACGGTTTCATATACAACACAAGGTAGCTGTCCAATAACTGTAACAACCACTGTTCAAATAATAGAATGTCCAGATACAGATGGTGATGGGGTTCCGGATATCACAGAAAATATTGATGGAACAAATCCAAATGATCCTTGCGATTATGTTGTTAACAGTCAAGATTCGAGTAAAACGACCAATGCATGGAAAAATGCTGATTGTGATGGGGATGGGGTTACAAATACTCAAGAAATTATTGATGAAACAGACCCAAATGATGTCTGTTCTTATGAGCCCACTTCACAAGTAATTGGTAATGTTACAGCAGCTTGGAATAATGCAGATTGTGATGGAGATGGAATTACAAATGAGAATGAAAATACCGATGGCACTGATGAATTTGACTCATGTAGTGGGGTAAATGCCTCCGTAACCCTTGCTATTACTACAACCACAGATTGTGATGGAGATGGAAGTGTTAGTGACGACCCTGATAATTTATCTCCGGGTGGAGCGTGTGCTTGGGGAACTCAAAATATAAGCTTAACGACACCCTTCTGGCAAGGGCTGGATTGCGATGGAGACGGTGTAACAAACGGTAATGAAGTTAATGACGGTACAAATCCGCAAAACGACTGTGATTATACTTATAGTTCAATTTCACTTACAGTAAGTGCCATTAGTGATTGTGATGGAGATGGAGTAGGAAATGATCAGGAGGCCTTAGATGGAACAGATCCAGACGATGTATGTAGTTATGTTTCCTCAAGCGTTTCTTTAACTCTTGTTACAGGAACTTGGAATTCTGCTGATTGTGATGGAGATGGTGTAACCAATGGTAATGAGGTTTCAGATGGTACGGATTGGGCTGGTGTTTGTTCTTTCACCTTTGCAAGTCAAACCGTATCTACTAGTTTAAATTGGAATTCTGCAGATTGTGATGGGGATGGTGTGACCAATGGTCAGGAAATTACAGATGGTACTGATCCTACTGATGGATGTAGCTATACACCAGCTAACATAAGCCTTAATCAATCTTCTGCCTGGAGAACTTTAGACTGTGACCTGGATGGCGTTACAAACGGTCAAGAATTAACTGACGGAACAGATCCAAAAGATACCTGTAGCTATAATATAGAAAATCAGGTAATTGCTAATGTTGGAGCCATATGGAATGCTGCTGATTGTGATGGAGATAGCGTAGTAAATGGACAGGAAGTAATTGAGGGTACTAGCCCCACAGATACCTGTAGCTACAGCTTGGCTAACTTTAACGTTGCCAGTACTTCCGCAACATGGCAAAATGCAGATTGTGATCAAGATGGGGTGACCAATAGTCAAGAAAATACTGACGGAACTGACCCAAAAAATACCTGTGATTATGACCCTTCTAATCAAATATTAGCAAATGTTGGAGCCACATGGAATGCTGCTGACTGTGATGCAGACGGGGTTACTAATGGACAAGAGATTGAAGATAATACCGGGACAAGCTCGCCTTGTGATTTTGTAACTGAAAACATTACCGAGTCTGTTTCTGCTACATTAGATTGTGACGGAGATAGTGTACCAAATGCTCAGGAATTAATAGAAGGTACAGATCCAAAAGCCTCCTGTGATTACTTAATTGCTAATTTCAATGTGGCTAGTGTAACAGCTACATGGGATACACTTGACTGTGATGGGGATGGCGTTATTAATGGAACTGAAAAAGGGACGACTGATTACCATGATGATTGTAGTTTTACCACTTCAAGTATTACTGTTTCTGTAACATCCAGTGCTGACTGTGATGGAGATGGGGTAACCAATGCCCAAGAAGACATAGATAACACTGACCTTAAAGATGCGTGTAGTTTTGTAGATGCAAGTATTACTATTGTCCCTACAACTCCAAAAGACTGCGATGGAGATGGGGTACTTGATACAGATGAAGAAATAGATGGAACGGATGCCAATGATATTTGTGATTTTGTTTTCTCAAGTCAATCGACTCCTACTACTTCACTATGGGCTACTCTAGACTGTGATGGTGATGGAGTTACAAATGGAGATGAGATAACCGATGGTACAAATCCAAAAGAAGTATGTAGCTATTTATCTAGTAGTGTAAGTAGCACGCTTATTTCAACTACATGGAGTCTTGCAGACTGTGATGGAGACGGAGTGCCAAATGGTCAAGAGATAACAGATGGAACCGATCCAAAAGATCTTTGCTCGAACATAATTGCTAATCAAACATTACCTCCTTCGAATCAGTGGGATTTAGCGGATTGTAATAGTGACGGATATTGTAACTCCTGTCCTATACCAGAGGAAGAAGAAGAGCCAGAAGAGGAAGAAAATACAGATACCAATACTTCTACCCTAGATGATCTTGATGGAGACGGCATTGAAGACAGTCTTGATGACGATGTCGATGGTGATGGGGTACCAGATCTTGAGGATGAATTTCCAAGAGATGGATCAGAATGGGATGATTTTGACAGAGATGGTGTTGGAAATAATAAAGATATTGATGATGATAACGATGGAATTAACGACACCATTGAATCTCCAAATGGTTATGAAGACTTCGACGCGGATGGAATTCCAAATTATCTTGATTATGACGCTGATAATGATGGATGTCCCGATGTTATTGAAGCAGGGTTCGTAGATACAGATGGAGACAATGTTTTGGGTGACTTGGAAGAAATTGAATTTAATGAAGTAGGCCAGGTAATTTCAGAAGCAGGATACTCACTACCAGCAGATAGTGATAATAATGGAATTTTAGATTTCTTAGAAGAAGGCTCACAAGTTGAAATTGTCTTAGATCCTGTACCTGTAGCATCAATTTTAAGAGGAAGAAATATTATTCTTAACGTAAAGGCAACTTCCTTAGGGGCAATTAATTACCAATGGCAAGTAAACAAAAGTGGAGATGCAAAAGCATCAAGGGGTGCTCAATGGGAAAATATTGACAATGGAAACCTTTACTTAGGAACCAAATCCAATCAACTTATCATTCTTAAACCTACTCAAAACATGATTGGTTGGAGGTATAGAGTGATTGCGTTTTCACCATGTTTTGTTTGTGGTGATATTGTTTCCTCAGAATCTACGGAATTAGAATTTGTTTCACTTTCTATACCCAAAGGGTTTTCACCCAATGGTGATGGCTACAATGATACATGGGTGATTAGAGGACTGGAGAATTACATCTCAAATAAGCTTACAATATACAATCGTTGGGAAACAAAGGTGTTTGAAAAAACCAATTACGAAAATAATTGGGATGGATCTTCCTACCAAGGTGGTTATGGAAGTACTAATAGACTTCCTTCAGGAATTTACTTCTATATTCTAATCCTAGATGGAGAAAAACCAATTACTGGATACATTTATTTAAAAAATGAATAATTGAGAAAACTTATCATCACATATTGTCTTTTTGTTTTTGGAATGGGATTTTCTCAACAAGAATCTATGTATAATCATTACATGTTCAACACTCAACTATTTAACGCGGGTTATGTTGGTGCTTCACAAGCCCACACATTCAATCTCCTTCAAAGAAAACAATGGGCTGGCTTTGATGGTGCTCCAGTAACACAATCGTTTTCTTATGGAACTCCCGTAAACCAAAAAAGACTTGCATATGGTTTCTCAGCAATAAATGATAAAATTGGCCCAATGAGAAACAATTCTTTTGCGGCGGATATTGCCTATCATCTTCTATTAAACGACAATAATAAAGTATTGTCTGTGGGATTGAAATTAAGTTTAAATTCATTTAATTTCAATTCTGATGAATTAAATTTAGATCAAATTGAAGACCCCTTGTTTTTGAGTGAATCCATTGGAAACAAACCCAATATAGGAACAGGAATATATTACTACACAGATAAATTTTATGCCGGTCTTTCTGTACCATATTTTATTGAAAACAAAGAGCTTGGACAAAAAAGACACATTTATTTCACCTCGGGTCTATTGGTCAATTTATTCAGAGATGTACAACTAAGGCCAAGTACTTTGATTAAGATGACAAAGGGTGCGCCAGTCACCCATGATTTGTCTGCTCTGCTAATTTTTAATGACCGCTTTTGGTTTGGCGCAAACATTCGTTCTACTTTTAAAGATGTATTCCCTAAAGCAGATACTGGGGGTGGATTTGGGGGTATTCTTGGAATCAATGTGACTGACAATATTATGATAAGTTATGCCTACAGTTATTCTTTTGGAAATAGAACAGGGGTTTTTAATAACGGTTCACATGAAATCTTTTTAAGATATAATCTTCAAAAAGCGATAAACGCACTTATTGATTCACCCAGATACTTTTGATATGGTAAGAAAATCCTTCTTTTATTTTATGTTAATTGCTTTCGGGGCTCTCCAGCACATAACCGCCCAAGATTTATCTGATCAAATAGATGTTTTTGAATTGAAAGTCAGTGATAATCACAGTGTTTTTAGCCCTAATTGGATAAGTTTTGATGGTAAACAGGGTGAACTTATAATAGTTACTTCAGAAAATAATGAGTCAAAAAAGCTCCCTAGGAAATATAAAAAAAATCAACCTAAGGCAATTTTTAATCTGCAAAGTATTAAATTCTCTAATACACCACCCTTTGAAGTACTTTCAAAAAGACTTTTAAGCAATCAGATTAACACCATCTATCAAGAAGGACCATCCTCATATTCCTCTAAAAACAAGGTCCTATATTTTACCAGAAGTTCAAAAAAAATAACAAAAGACAAACGACTTCATTTAAATATTTTTAAATCCTCTCTAAGTGACAGCAAATTATCGCCGCCTGTAAAATTAACTTTGGGTAATGTTGAAGATAATGTAATGCATCCTTCCTTTGATCAAGAAAACAATGTCTTGTACTTTTCCAGTAACCAAGGGGAAAATGAGGATTATGATATCTATTATAATACTTTGGATTCGATAGGCAATTTTTCAACATCGAGAAAATTACCCAATGTCAATTCAGCAGCTAATGAAGCCTTTCCTTTCATCTACAAGGACATACTGTTTTTTGCCTCTAATCGAGAAGGCGGACTTGGTAAATACGATATATATTATTCTAAAGTTGAGGGAGATGAATTTACTACTCCTACGCTACTCCCCGAGCCAGTAAATAGTGGGGCTGATGATTTCTCTTTTTCCTTTTCTGATTCAATGGTGCTAGGTTTTTTCTCTTCTAATCGGAAAAAAGATAGTTTAGATATATCTTATGTGGTCAAATTTAAGCCCATTGAAGGAAATCCAGACACCTATCAATATGCTTCCTTTAATCCCATTGTAATTGAAAATAAAAGTGTTTTGAAAAACGATTCAATAAAGGATAACCGAATTCCTGTTTTTAATTCACCCAAAACAATTTTAGTACAACCGCCACAAAGTGGAGTCGTAGAACTTAAACCAGACGGGACATTTGATTATTCAATAGGTGATGAGAAAGTCAAAAAAGATTTTTTTACCTACAAAATTTCAGACGGCTATCGTGAATCAAATCCCATAAAGGTGAAACTTCAAAGAATGGATACAGAAATTGTGCTCAGGCCAATTTATTATAACATTGCAAAATTCAATTTGATAGAAAAGTATCAGCCTCGATTGGATTCCATAGCAGATTTAATGAAAAAAGACATGAGTATAAATCTGTTGATGAGTTCAATGACCGATGCCAGGGGGAGTTTTAAAAGTAATAGTAAACTGGCCGTAAGTCGCTCCCAAACCATCTATAAGTATTTGGTTAAAAACAAAGGAATCGAACAAAAACGTTTATTTAGACAAGACGATGGTGAAGGTCATTTAATTGGAAACACCGTAGCTGATTATTTGATTGAAGTTGATAGAGGTTTTGATCTGAAAGAAGTTAACAAAAGAAACGCTGAATTTTTATCCTATAACCCATTTATTTACAAGAATTCAAACGAGTCTTATTCTCTAATTATAAATCAATTTGACAGCAAGAAACAGGCATTGAAATTCATCAAGAAATTGAGTAGAAAAAAGATACAATGCCGTTTAATTTTAAACCGTTTTATTGATGTCCCTGAAAGTGAGCATCAGAAAAACAGAAAAACTGTTTTTAAAATACTTCCTAAAAACAACAGTGATAAGAGGTAGAGTTAACTTTATTTTGCGTGTAACGATTCTAAGCCTCCTATAGACAGCCAGGAAATAATTGCCAACTCACTGCTGTATAAAAGCAAACCTTTTGAAAGTAAGTACCACAATGACGAAGGAAATTACAAGCAAGTTAGTTTGTCAGAGTATAGAGTAAAGCTTTATGACAAACGCCTTCACTTCGAGACACAAGGGTATGAGGTAGGCGAAGAAACAATGCGCTTCGAAATCAAGTATAACTCAATCAGATCAGTTAAACAAAAAGGAATATTTCTGCTTGAAGATCTTGAACAAAAAATTGAGTGTCTCAAAGAACCTCTTCTTAATGCCTGGGATAAGGTTCTGTTCTTTGATCCATCAATAAACAAAAAGAAGAATAATGAAAAAAACATCAGATACGGCAACATCAACTACTGGATGGAACTGAAGAAAAAAAGTACTAGAACCTACAACTACCACTTTAATAAGCTTAAAAAGTATACAAAGGAAAACACCTGCGGCATACAAGCTCAGGTTAGAGATATTATGATGGATACGCTTGATGCCTTGGTGTAGGAATTTAAACTATATATAAAGGTTGAAATTAGACTAGTCTGCTAATTTCCCTATACTAAACCTTGATGAGCAAACACAAAAACATCATCTTCAGTTATTTGTAATCAGATACCTCTTCTCTTTCAATTGTAACCTCAAACCTTTCATCTTTAGAGTCTCTCATTTTTGACCAAGGAGATATAGCGTAGGCTTGCTCTATACACTTGTGTTTGATAATTGCTGAGGTCATTCCATACCCAACAGGGACTTTAAGATTCTTGAACTTCACTTTGATTGTTACTTCTCCAGAAAAGACTGCCATAATGTTAGTTTTAGTTAGACATCTATTATGACCAAGAAAAAAATATGATTTCTCGATTAATTTAGACGAGCGTCTCGTATTCTAAACCACCGTATCTCGAGAAGATCGGTTGGTACGCATAAGCGTTCTTGATACTTTACAAAGATAAGGAATGTATAACGTGTTGTGTAAAATGCGTTTTAATGTATTTTTACACCTTGTTGGCGGTAATTTTATTAAACCTTAGATGATTACAATAGTGTAAGAAGTAATTTTTAAAAAGAAATTTATGATGAGTAAGATTTTTGCAAGTTTACTAATGGTGGTGTTTTTGATTTCATGTGACAAAGATGATCAAACTGGAAACCAAGAACCAAATAATCCATTAACTGAAAGCTTAGTGGAATTAGGAATCAAATATGGTTCAGAAGACAGGCAGTTTTTGGATTTGTATAAAGCTGAATCTGATTGTCCAACACCGATTTATTTTGATGCACACGGAAATAATGGAGATACCGAAATTCCGGATTTACTCGTAGAGGATTTACATGCTCATGGTATTACAATCATTGCTTGGGAATCGCTAACTGTTGTAAGTACAACTGAAGAAACCGAAACAGGTTGGAGCGATGCAGAACTTATGTTTCAATGGGTCATTGACAATGCAGACACATATAATTTGGATACATCCAACATGATTATAGGTGGTTCATCTCGAGGTAGTATCATCAGTTGGATATATGGTCACAGACCTAATACTAATATTAAAGGACTCTATATGTACCAAGCATTACCCAATCCAGTTTGGGCATCACCAGGTTCTTGGCTACCAACGGATAATGTGACTGTAGAATCACCACCAATTTATTTTGTATATAAAAGTGCACCTGGTTCTTCTTCTGACCCTATTAATCCAGATTTTCACGACCCAAATAATGGAATGAAAGTAGTGAATACATATCAAAGCCTTGGTATTGAAAATAGAACAAATCTTGTCCATAGTAATAGGACAATCCAATAATGATGACAAGTATCAATTTCTTGTTGATTTTGCTTTATCAGTAATTGAAACTTGTCAGTGAAGAATGGGATAAAAACAACTACCGCCAACACCCATATATCCCTTCTAAGGTATTATTCCTTTCAATAATAATGCTTGTGTGTTTTAGATGTCTAAGCCCCTTAAAAACAGCTGAATCGCTTTAAACTATGTGAAGAAAATTGCATCAACCACTAAAATCAAAAAACACCATTTTTGTAGATTTTTGACTATTTTTGATCGATTTTGATTCATTTTTGGACGTTCTTGATCATTTTTAGCTATTTTTTGACGCTTTTTGAATTTGGGTTATATCTAAATACAGACCACATCTACTTCAAAAAAAAACATTCTACAAAACCCACCCCACCGTCAGGTAATCAGATAGGTTAGGAAGTTTTTAGGGTTTAAAATATTGTAGCCGTACAAATACCCTACATTAATAAAATAATAAATCCCTAAAACATTCATTTAAAACGTAATAGGGATTAGTATTGCGGAGAAAGAGGGATTCGAACCCCCGGAGGTGTGACCCTCAACAGTTTTCAAGACTGCCGCATTCGACCACTCTGCCATTTCTCCTATGCGGTTGCAAATATACATTCCTTTTCTAACTAATAA
>Ga0233444_10006629_pt1 | contig 10288 bp, 7 predicted proteins | sample SI_124_October20_6_FD_182792 | JGI IMG/M metagenome (GOLD analysis project Ga0233444, IMG submission 182792) | Seawater microbial communities from Saanich Inlet, British Columbia, Canada - SI_124_October2016_10_MG | ecosystem: Environmental > Aquatic > Marine > Inlet | place: Canada: British...
GGGGGGGCCTGGTTACGTCCCAATGATTGCCGGTATTTACCCCCCCCATTTGTAGTGTCCGCTGATTAACACCCCCTTATTTGGACCATTGGGACCAACCCCCCCCAGTGCCCGGACAAGCTAGGAGACCGTGCGCAGCACCCCGTTGGCGCACCAGGGGTCTTGCGGGATGTGGGCAGTACACTCGCAAACCAACCACCAGCTACCCTACTCGCAACCCAATGTCGCTCTCGTCTGCCACCGCTTCCAAGTCGTCCACGGCCATCGTGTCGTCCAACTCGCCCAACCGTGATCCGACGTTCCGTTTCTTCGAGGCCCAAACGGTGGCCAACGACCGTCGCTATGCCGAACTTTTTCTCACGCTCAACAACTTTTACGAGAAGATGAGCGTGCTCTGCAACGACGAGGATCGCCTGGCGTCCATTCTCGAACGCTGCAAGCAAAAGGCTGCGCGCCAGATCAACCGTGTCGGGTTTGGATACACCGCGTCCAACAACGTCCCAATGGACTTTGACGACATCCCCGAGCCGGCATCGCGTTCAGAGCCGGCAGTCCAAAACGCGACCAACACGTCCAACGCCGCCGAGAAGAAGCGCCGGCGTGCCGACCAAGAGGACGTGGTAGGCGCCTACCAGGCCCATCGCCAGATCATGTCCAAGGAGAAGCCACCGGCCTCGTACCACGAGACCGACTGTGCCCGCTCGGACCACCAAAATGAGCTGGTGGATGTCCAAACCAAGGGTGGCAAGCCCCGAAAGCAGAAGCGCGTTCCCGACCTGACCAAGGACAATGGCACGCTGTTCACGTCCCATGGCTTGACCACGCACTGGAAGTCGCTCTCCGATGACGAGAAGGCAGTGTTTGCGTCCAAGGGCAAGGATCTGACCGCCAAGAAGAAGGCAAAAAGGGAAGAGCAGTCGTCCGCGGCCGCCGCCGAGCCGGTAGAGGTTCCCAGCAAGTCCAAGCGCAAGGCCCCGGTCGAGGAGGAGTCCGAGAGCGACAATGAGTCTTCCAGCACGACCAATGCGTCCAAGCCCGTCTCCGGGCCGCCGATTCAGCGCGCTTCCAGCAACAAGTCCTCGGGCCCGTCCACGTCGACCGACCTTCTGCCTCCCGCGCGCGGCGACTCGGCCATCTCCGCGCGTGCCTTGTTTGGCGAGAACGATGAGGACGAGGAGGACGAGGAGCAGCAGGGAGATGAGACGGCGGAGCAGCTTGAGGATTAGAATCGATGAGATCCCATGACGACAGTAGCCGGCCGTATAGCGTGTCGAGTGTGTATACCCGCGAGTTTGGAATGTGTCTCCAATTGTAAAATACAAACATGTGCTTGCATGAATGGTTTGCTCCCCTTCTCCCACCCCCACCAATTCCAAGACACCTTGCGGCTTGTGTCGCATGGAGTCATCAAACCAACCCCTCTGCCACCCCACGCGCGTGTGTGTGTGCGTGCATCCACACATGGCACCCAAGCGCAATCGCGAGACTGGCCAATCCGACAATGCCAAAAAGGCCAAGACGGAGATCACATTGGACCCTCGATGCGTTCCGCGGGTTATGAAGGAGCTCGAGCGGTGCCAGAAGGAGGACACGCGCAACACGCTTGGCATTGAGTTTTCATTGGTCGACGAGGACAACCCGCTCGAGTGGAGTGGCAAGTGGTATTACGACATGGCAGGGACTAGGGACGCGACCGCAACCCAAGACGCCCTGGCTCAGCAGCTTGAGGAACGCGGGCTCAAGTACATTGAGTTTCGCATGGTCTTTCCGCCCAACTACCCGACCGAGGCGCCCTTTGTCTACAACTACTTTCCTCGTCTCGTCGGTAGCTACATTTTCAGCGCCGGGGGCCTGTGTGCACAGACGCTCTCGACCAAGTTTGGCTGGAGCCCTGCCAGCAAGGCCTCGTACCTCATGCTCGCCGTGCGTGGCATGCTCGAGGAGGCCGGCTGCCGTCTGCAGCGATCCGGCCGAGGGCATTGCAGCTCGAAGGCGGATCTCGAACGGCCTTTCTGCGAGGCGGGTGCCCGCAAAGACTTTAGCATGATTTCCAACCTGCACTCGCGCGGCTGGTCCGGGTCGGCCGGCAGGTCGTAGACGCAAGGCAGGCGCTTTAAAAACATCTACGATGACAGCGCAAACGTATGACCGTGCGCGCGTGTGTGCGCGTGTGTGTGCGTGCGTGTGTGTGTGCGTGTGTGTGCGTGTGTGTGCGTGTTTGTGGGGCTTCTTTTGACAAGATCCCGAATTCTACCAAGCGTTTACACAGACACGCACAGACACAGACAGGGCACGCGGTTGGTGTCGAGAATTGGAGGCGGGTTCCTAGTGACGCAGATTGAGGTGTGGCATTGGTGCCGCCGTGGCGGTCATGGGCGCATACTGGCCGCGGCTGCGCGTGCCAATGGGTACCCGTCGCTGCTCGCTGGAGAGGGGCAGGCGCGACAAGACGGTGGCCGCGGCCGCACGCGTTTGTGGAGGCGCAGGCGCAGCCCCCGACAATAGTGCACGCGGGTCTACGTGCACGGTTTCAAGCTTGAAGAAGCCGCCGCCCGCGTCGAAGGCCGAACTCATACTCGCCGCCGCCTCGACATTCGTCTTGCCGGCCATAAGAGCAACCTCCTGCTCACCGCCCGCGTCCGTCGAACCCTTCAACTCGGTCATGATGCTCAAAAATTCGACGACGACTGCAACCCCGTACACCCCAAGCGCCGAAAACATCACCCATTGCGCTCTGTAGCGATGTCCGTCAGCGGGCGGAGTGATGCTGAATGGGTGCGAAGCTTCGAATTCATCGGGCAGGAGGGTGAGGTAGCTGAGCAGGCTCAAGGAGACGGTAAACACACACCCGCCAAAGAAGGCGTAATGGTACACCATGGCCTTGAATTGGCGCACCACCCAGTTGGCCCGATTGACCGCGAACGCGAGTCCATTCCAGAAGCTGACCAAGACCATCGCCAGACAATCGCGCGACAAGCGATCGTTTCGCATGGAGGTGTCGTGTGGATACAGGACGGCTTCGTTGAGCCACTTGTTTCCGCTATTGATGCAATTCGCCGCCTGTGCACCTATGATCGTGAGTGCACAGACCAAAAACACCGCGTTGATGGACGTGCCAAGCAACGAAATGCCGATGCGCTTGGACTTTTTGAACTTTGCGCGCGACTGCACAAGAATCTTTGTGGCGGAGTAGAAGAGTGGCACGGCTGCCACTGCGACGAGCACGACTCCAATCACCGCTTCCGAGTAGCGATTGAAGCGGCGCTTGCCCCACGAGGTGACGTAGGCCCCTCCGGACGAGTGGGGGGACTTGGTTAAGATGAAGTCGTCGCATTCGGGCGTCGTTGGGTAGTAGGACTGTGCCGACGGGTCGACAAAGATCGTGTAGTAAGCCACGAGTAGCGCAGTGATGGCCGCTATCAACGTGAAAAAGTCCTGGTAGATGGATCGAGCTTCTGGTTGCACAATGGTGACCGAGCGGCCTCTCGGGTTCTTGGCTTGCAAGACGATGGCAATGACGGACGCCCCGAGTGGCACGCCCGAGCGGCCGATGAAATAGCCGGTGACGACGGCCACGAGCGAGCCCCATAGCGACAGAGCCGCCAGGCGGTAGGCCAGGTACAATTCGAGTCGAACCGCGGGTATCTCGGATGCAGATCCCATCTTGCCGAGTGGGTCCAGGTACCACCACTTGGCAATCGTGCCTCCCAAAAAGTGCAAGGACGCGTCTGGACGATTGTCGTGCTGAAAGGGTCTCAGCACGTCTGGAACGCCAAAGAGTCGCTCCTGGTCGTAGAGTCCGTACTGCATCGTGGCCGCGCATGAGCCGATGGTGTGCTGTCGCACCTCTTCGTTGGAGGCAAGGCTTGTTGCTTCAAGAAGAATTGTGGCAAACCTTGCCGATTCTGCGCCTCGATGGGTCATAAACGGTGGCGGCGCGGGAGGGGACGGAGTAGTGACCGCCTCACTCGTTGTGAGTATGATGCCCGAGATGGTAGGCTCCAAGCAGCTGTAGTCGTGAGAAATGGGATGGTCGCCCGCTTTGTAGTAGTTGACATCAAAGACCTTGGTGCCCCAAGCCGCTTTGATCGACTCGAGCGTTGGTAGCTCTACCGTGTCCAGAAGTCCATCCATATCAGAATACAGGTCTTCACAGATGGCAATCGCGGTCTCAGCGGCCTTGTTTCTGAAGCAGTTTCCTTTGTTCACCGACTTGTCAATGTGATTGATGACCGAGAGCGCGTAGAGCGCGTAGAGCATCTCGAGCGGGCCCGACGTCATCGCTGTATTCGAGTGCCAGATGTCTGTGTGGAGATTGGCGGCGTTTTCCTTAACACCGGCCAAGCGCGCCGAGTTGCCCCAGGACCCCGCGCGCTGTAGCACGAGAGTGACGTAGTCGCCGTTGCCACACACGGAGGTCCCAGAAGCATCATACCCAAACGGGTCGTGGTTGCCGAGACAGCTGGGCTCATCTCTCGAAGTGCCCTTGGACAGTTCGTATGCGCGAAACGCAGGCGCGGCTGCCAGGTAGGCACGCGCAATGCGCGTGAATGGATCGCCAAAGGCGGTCTCGAGGCGCTTGGAGTAGGAGCGGTTGGCTTTGGTGTTGCACATGTCGTTGAGCATTTCCGTCTCGATTTTCAAAAGGTTGGCTGCGTTGGTCTCGTCCCTGGGCTGGAGATGCGTCTTGTGCGTAATTGTGGCAAGTCCGCGCAGCAGCTGTGCCTTTTCTTCGGTCACTGCATCGCGACCCCCATCGTTCCCCGCAAAGTCCCAGTACGGGTCCGTCGCGCACAGCGATCCCTGCACGCGCAAATTCCAGCTTTCGTAATCGGGCTCGATGAGCTGCGGCAGCCCGAGCCCAGATTCGTAGACGCCCTGAAGCCGCAGCAGGTGCAGCATGTCTGGCGCCGGGTAGCCGCACGGGTGCACGTTCACTGCGCTTGTATTGTCCGCGGTATCCTTGGACACGTTGGCCTTGAGATCTGCTCGCGCTTCCTGTATGCAAACCATTCCGACGACGAGCACCGCAACGCACGTCAGGACCTGGAGGCCGTTTGCGAATATGTACCAGTAATTCGGTTGGCGAAAGAGGGCCCATTTTCGAAGGCGCTGGATCGCTCCGTAGCTTAGCGTGCTCATGTAGCTGCGTGCTGCCGCGACACTTCCGACTCGCTCGGTCATCTGGTTTGAGACGACCGAGGTGGGCACAGGAGGCGGCGTAGTCATGATTGGTGGCGGCAGGAGAGGAAGGGGCCTTAGACTTTGTCGTCGTTGCTCAAGAGTGGCCGGAGTGATCATGACGCGACGCCCACGACGCACGCACCCAGTGCCACACTACCTCCTCGATGCGCATCGAGGGGTTATGGTCCCACCTTTTCTGATGCGGCAGCTATTGGCCGCTGCCCCGCCACACTGGCACGCACGAGGCATGAGAATTCCGGTGCTGCAATCCTTCGTACACGCAAGTGTGACCCTTTGCAGAATTGATAAGGAAGCGGATGACAACAAGGAATGTATGTGGACATACGAGTGACGCACAAAGGCGTGGCGGAAAGCGTCTCGGGAAGAAGTCCACCCGCTTGGGTCCTTGTTGTTTGCATTCATGTATCGCATTGCCGTCATCATTGGGGCGGCCCTGTCGGCCGTCGCCTGCGCCTTTGCCATCTACTTTCAGATCATGGCCCTCGCCAAGTACCGGGCCGACGACCTCTTCATCGCCACGCGCGTGACCGACTTTTCCAACGAGTTTGGAACGTGCGTCGAGGTCATCACCGCCGACCAGATCAGTGCGGGCATCAAAGACAACGGGTGTTCTGGCTCCGGCACCGACGAGGAGCTTACGGGGTCGCTCGGCAACCTGCGCAACACGCTGGCCGTCTCGGTGCACGGGCTCTACTACGCCTACCAAGTCAACGGCGCCACTACCAATTGGGAGCTCAAGGAGGTGACCACGTCCGTCATCACGTCAACGATCAGCCCGACTGCTGACAGCATCGGACGAGGCGTCAACTTTACAAGTGCCAGGGGTGCGCTCGAGCAGGTGGCCGGGAGCAGCGTGCCCACGAGCTGCGACATCATCTATGGCCACGTTCCCTCGGATGTCACGGCCGACCCGGTGGCAAACGCCTTTTACAAGACGCTCATTGCCGGTAAAAAGGACAAGGACGACGACGACGATACGCGTGCCGATTGGCCACTGGACAACATCAACGTCGAGTGCGAGGGTGCCCTCACGCAGGCCGCTGGGAAAGACGAGGTGGACCTGGACGCGCTGAGCGCCGCCCACAAGCTCGAACTCTACGCGCACTGCCTCGCGCAGTTTCAGTTTGCCGCCTCGGGCACAGACCCGTGGGCAGGCACCTTTGGCATCCCGCTCGTGGGCATCGAGCCCGGACCTACCAGCTTTGCGTGGTACCCCATGGCCGAGGGCTTCAACCGCACGCACAATGTCGACTACAACACCAAGGCGCGCATGTATCTGGGCATGCGCTTTGGCTACGCGGTCTGGGCGTACATTCCCATGCTCATTGCGAGCTGCTATCTGTGCGCCGACTCGGTCGTCTTCTTCCTGGCCGAGGCCACCCTGCCCGACGTGCTCCTGGAGACGCACACCATCTCCCAAAACCGCCTCAGCATGGTGCGCGATTCGCTCGTCATGGCCTCGACCAGCGCAACCTCGCGCAAGAAGCGCTACGCCATTGCGTTACTGGCAGTTGTCGTCTCGTTTTTGATGTGGCTCTTCTTCCTCGCGCTCCCATGGGGGTTTGTGTACACGACAATGGGTCGTCCCGACTGCGAAGCCGGCAAGCCCGACCACTTCAACACGTGGGGCTACCTTGGCACAACGGGTGGCTGGAAGGCCGACTGGGATGCCACTTGGTACGAGCTTGCAATTCTTGTCGTCCAAATCACCGTGCTCCTCATCGAGGGCGTCGTTACCAATCCCATTTGCAATGCCTGCAACCGCCTCGGCGGCGGCGGCAAGAGCGGCCGTGCCACCGACACTGGCATCATCGATCAGCCCATGATGGTGCAAAACACCACCAAGGTTCGCCGCCTGTACGGCATCTTCATCTGGCCGCTGATCCTCGGTGGCTTGGTCATGATCCTGGGCCAGGCCATCAGTGGAGCCAGGTTTGGGATGGCGTGGGCCGAGGGTATAGTGGGTCAAAAGATGCACACGGACGACGTTACCGGTATCACGGCACCCGCCTTCAATCCGACGCTGCTCTCGGAGCAAGTCTATGACCAAACTGTGGCCACCCTGGCCATCACTGTCGCCGTCGGTCTGGTCATCGGCGTGGCGCTCCAGCGTCACCTTATCAATGGCGTGGGGTGCTTCAGTGCCACGCTCTTCTTTGGGTGGGTTGTGCTCGTCATCTTCTTTTCGCTCCCGCTCCTCATCTATGCCAACGTGCGTTCGGTGTTCAACCAAGACAAGGCCAACGAAGACTGTGCCTCCTTTCCAAACAGTGGCTACGACTTTTCCAGAGGCGCGTGCGAGGCACGCTGGTGGACGCTCATCACGGGTGGCATTCTCCTCTTTGCAACGCTGCTGCTCATGACCATTTTTGGGCTTTGGGAAGCGTCGGAAAGCATCCTCAAGGTGCGCAACAAGGCACTCGTACGACTTCGTCGCCTGCGTGGGTACCATCCCGCCTTTCGCGAGGGTGCCGAGAACCGCGTCAGCTCGGCACTGGGCGGCGTTGGCCAAATCGAAAACCAGCGCCTGCTCGGCGGCTTCAAGAGTCCCGACGAGCCATTTTTCAACTTCAAGACGTCGGTTACGGACAACAATACCAACCAGATGCTGTACGCGCCACGCATTCAGCTCTCTGCCAACAAGGCATAAAGGCATGCCGCCATCGCGAGCTTGCGACACAAAAAAGAGAAACGCGCCGTGGTTTGAAGAACGGGGAGACTGGGACTCTGGGACGGGGGGAGGGGGCCTGTGGGGCGTGTGGGGCGTGTGGGGCGTGTGGGGTGTGTGGAAGGGTATGCAGGTGCCAAGACTGTCAATTGTGGGACAATGACACGGGTGTTGCCTGTAGTGGGGACCTGTGTTTTTTTAAAACAAGCCGCGTGCACACTGCGGGTTGGTGTGCCACCCTGGCCTTGCGTCTTGTGGGGGCTTGGATTCCCAAAGGGACCCTCATGTCCATGAACGACCTGGAAGGCGAATGGCACGTCGCAAACGTCCATGGTACGCGCATCGGAACGGCAACGGTGATTCTTGACAATGGTTGCAGCACACATCCAACACGCGTGCGGTTTCACGACTTGCGTACAAGGCTTCACACAAAGTTTCGACTCGTACCCGATCCCGACCCGGTGATGTGCTGTGGCCTTCCGGACGATGTGCCACTGGCACCGGCTGAGCGCCCACTCGTCCTGATCAAAGCGGACTATGAGCAATGCGGTGCCTTTTGGCGCCGCACGGCGTCTTCAGAGGAGGGCAAGGTTGCGTGGACCAAGACGGTGACGCACGTACTAGACCCCAACCTGGGCTGGACGCAAATGTGGGACGCGGACGACGAGGAGATGGGCCCAAAGGGTGCACTGGTGTGGACGCGTCCTCGCAAACGCGGAGGGCCTTCCTCCAAGAAGACGATTGCGCAACCCTTGAAGCAATCGGTGGCGAGAACCAAGGCGGGGCTCGCGCAAATGCAAAAGAAACGGCGACGCTAGGCGCGCTAAATGTGCCGTCGGGTTGTCGGGACGCGGGTAGGTGTGTAGGGGAGCGTGTCGAAAAGGGGCGTGGACATGCTTCGAGAATTCTTCTGTGCTCGCAACTGGATCACGTGTGGGGTTGCTTGGATTGGACTCGTGAGCGTCGTGGGGTATTCGGTTTTTATCGCATGGGTAAAGCGTGACATTAACGAATGGTACAATACGTTTTACGACCTGATGGCCAGTGCCGGTACTGCGGCACTCCTCGAGGATGGCATCAACGCAAGCGAAGTGTCGGCGTCTTCGTTGGGCGACGAGGTGGGGAGCGGGCTGTTTGCACCCGCTGCTCCGCCTAATGGTCCGAGTCCACTCAGGCTTGCCGACTACCGCCTGCGGGTGGCCGATGAGCTCGTGCGCTTTGTTTGGATTGTGGCACCGCTCGTGATGGCCAGTCCCGCGGCCAAGTGGATGCGATCCGCATGGGCCTTTTCGTGGCGCATGGCGCTGATGCGCGGCTACTTGCGCGCATGGGATGCGCGACAGGAGCCCATCGAAGGCGCCAGTCAGCGTGCACACGAGGATACGCAGCGCTTTGCGAGTGCGCTCATGGGATGCCTCGCCACGGTGCTCGATGCCTGCTTCACGCTGATCGTCTTCACGCCCATATTACTCGACCTGAGCAAGCGCGTGGCTCCGCCTGTGGAAATGGGCGTCGTCAGAGACGGCTGGCTCATGCTTTTGGCGGTGGGTGCGGCCGTCGGTGGGCTAGGAGGGGCAGTCGTCTTTGGCAAGCACCTCGTGGGTCTTGAGGTGCAAAACCAGCTCGTCGAAGCGCTGCTACGCAAGGACCTGGTGCTGCTGGAGACCACGCCCGCGGTCATCGTGGGTCAGACGGCGGAGCAGCAAGAGTATGCACCGTGGCGCTTTTTTGAGGAGACGCTCAAGCGGCTGTACCGCAACTACCACGCCCTCTTTCGCCACTTTTCGCTGCTCAACACGTGGCTGAGCCTCTACGACCAGGTCATGGTACTTCTGCCCTACTTTCTCGTGGCGCCGCTGCTCTTTGCATCGGACCCCGACCGGCGGATCACGCTTGGCACGCTCATGCAGACGAGCAACTCGTTTGAAAAGGTCTTTGCGAGCTTGAGCGTGGTGGCCGAGTCCTGGGGCGCGGTCAACGAGTTTCGAGCCGTGGCGGTGCGGCTGCGCGAGTTTGAAACCAAGCTCTATCACGACGCGCACGGATCGTCCGGCCATACGCGAGGACCCAACGGTGGTGGCGATGGACCAGATGGGCCAGGCACACGACGCGTCGTGGATCGGTTTAGACCGTCGCGTGCGCTCGTAAACATGCACGAAGTCGACTGCATCGACTCGATGAACACGTCCCATTCCGGAAGCGGCACGGAGCTGGCGGTTGTGCAAAGCGCGCCGTGGTCGAGGGCCGATGACGACGAGTCGGCTGCAAGCGAAACCTCGCTGGCGGAAACCCACCCCTTTCACGAGTCCTCGGCCGCGGGGCGTGTCTAAAGCGCACGCACGTGCACCTGTGGGTGAGTGTGTGGATGAGTGTGTGTGTTTGTGAGTGTGTGTGTGTTTGTGAGTGTGTGTGTTT
>Ga0233444_10006631_pt1 | contig 10285 bp, 5 predicted proteins | sample SI_124_October20_6_FD_182792 | JGI IMG/M metagenome (GOLD analysis project Ga0233444, IMG submission 182792) | Seawater microbial communities from Saanich Inlet, British Columbia, Canada - SI_124_October2016_10_MG | ecosystem: Environmental > Aquatic > Marine > Inlet | place: Canada: British...
TTGTTCCTACTGATCTTGAAGTGTTTTCTATCTCATAATTAAATATATTTTCTGAATTCGTTTTAATCTTATCTTTTATCTCAGACCAAATTTTTTCGTCGAGAGTATCTGATACTTTATTAATATGTTTGTCTTTACAATATCTTAGATTTTCACCTGGATCAGCTTGAACTAATAGTGGATTTAAATCTAAATCATCTAGGTTCGATGCGCCTTTATTTATCTGAGTTAATAAATCTGTTCTTCCAATAATTTCATTAATTGACTTAAATCCGAGTGAAGCAATAATTTCTCTTACCTCAGTTGCTGCAAATTTAAATAAATTTACAACTTTTTCTGGTGTACCGGTAAATTTTTCTCGTAAAGCTTCGTCTTGACTGCAAACTCCAACTGGACATGTGTTTGAATGGCACTGTCTTACCATTATGCATCCCATAGCAACTAAAGATGACGTACCCATTCCATATTCTTCTGCTCCCATCATTGCGGCCATTACAATATCTCGGCCGGTTTTTAATCCCCCATCCGTTCTTAAAGTAACGTTATGTCTTAAATTATTTAAAGTAAGAATTTGGTTTGCCTCTGTAAGGCCCATCTCCCAAGGAATACCCGCGTACTTAATACTTGTTTGGGGGCTTGCGCCGGTTCCTCCAGAATGACCTGAAATCAAAATGATATCTGCTTTTGCTTTAGCAACTCCTGCAGCAATTGTTCCAATTCCAGTTGATGCGACTAACTTAACTCCAACCCTTGCGCCTGGATTAATTTGTTTTAAATCGTAAATTAATTGCGCTAAATCTTCTATAGAGTATATATCGTGATGTGGTGGTGGTGATATTAATGTAACTCCAGGTGTAGAATGTCTTAGTCTCGCAATTTCTTTTGTAACTTTAAAACCAGGGAGCTGTCCGCCTTCGCCAGGTTTAGCACCTTGAGCAATTTTTATTTCTATTTCATTAGCGTTATTTAGATAATCAACAGTAACTCCAAATCTAGCAGATGCAATTTGTTTCACTCTTGAATTTGCACTATCCCCATTGGGTAAAGTTTTAAATCTTTTGGCATCTTCGCCACCTTCTCCACTGCAAGATGCGCCCTTAATTCTATTCATTCCCATTGCTAAAGTTTCGTGCGCCTCTGCTGATAATGCGCCATGAGACATACTTCCACTTCCAAATCTTTTTAAAATTTCTTCTATTGGTTCTACTTCATTTATATCAATTGGTTTTCTTTGTTTTTTAAACTCTAACAAGTCTCTTATATTAATTGGTGGTAAATTATGAATTCCTGCTGAATATTTTTTATACAATTCATACGAACCGCTACCAACAGCACTTTGTAATAAATGAATTAGTTTTCCTTGATATTGGTGATCTTCTCCACTTTTCCTATATCTGTATAAACCACCAATTGGTAATGTGAATACATTTTTTGTGTTAAATTTTTTATGAAGTTCCTTAATCTTTTTCTCAATTCCGATTATACCAATCCCTGATATTCTTGAGGACATACCAGGAAAATAATCAGAGACAATCGCTCTACTTAAGCCTACTGCTTCAAAATTACATCCTCCTCTATAAGAACTAATTACTGATATTCCCATCTTTGACATAATTTTCAAAAGACCAGCATCAATTGATTTTTTAAATTTATTTACGCATGTCTCAAAATCTGATTTACCAAATAATTTCTTTTCAAATCTTTGATAAATACTATCTATTGCAAGATATGGGTTCACTGTTGTGGCACCGACTCCTATTAAAATAGCAAATGAGTGGGTATCCATTACATCTGAGCACTCAACATTTAGAGAACAATAGCCTCTCAATCCTTGTTTTACTAAATGAGAGTGGACCGCACCTACAGTTAATATACTTGGAATGCTTGCTTTTTGATTTGTAATATCTTTATCAGATAATATTAAGCAAGTGCTGCCCTCTCTTACTGCAGTTTCTGCTTCTTCTCTAATTATTTCAATTCTTTCCTTGAGATTTTTTTTAATATTGAAGGTACAGTCAATTACTTTAACTTTTTTTGAAAAAAATTTTTTAAATTTCTTAAATTGAGTGTTGGTAAGTACTGGGCTATCTAAAACATAAATATTATCTTCTGTGAGATTGTCAAAATCTAAAATATTGCCTAAATTTCCAAATCTCGTTTTTAAACTCATAACTTTATTTTCTCTGAGAGAGTCTATGGGTGGATTAGTTACTTGGCTGAAATTTTGTCTAAAATAATGTGAGACAGGTCTAAAATGGCTTGATAAAACTGCAACGGGAGTATCGTCGCCCATTGAGCCAGATGCTTCTTTACCTTCCTCGGCCATTGGATGGAGTATAAGCTCCAAGTCTTCTATACTTAGTCCTGATAAGTATTGTCTTTTTCTTAATTCTTCGCCTAAGAAATTTGGTTTTTCATCTTCAGATGAAATTTTTTTATCTAAGTCAATAATTTGTTTATTATATTTTTTATAATCTTTAGCTAAAAAATCTTTTATTTCTTTATCTTTAAATAATTTTCCTTTTTTTAAATCAATTGCAATTATTTGACCAGGACCAAGTTTTCCTTTCTCAATAATCGTTTCTTCTGGGATTTTAATCATTCCGGTTTCGGATCCAGCAAAAAATAAATTATCTGAGGTAATTGAGTATCTAAGAGGCCTCAATCCATTTCTATCAGAAGAAGCCAAAACCCACTTAGCGTCTGTTGCACAAATAGCAGCGGGACCGTCCCAAGGTTCTATGGTACTGTTAAGGAAGTTAAATAAGTCTTGATGATTTTTTGGAACTGTTTTGCTTCTTTTTGACCATGAGTCTGGAATCATCATCAATTTAATTAGTGGTGCTAATTTTCCTGAGTGAGTTAAAAGTTCAAAAACATTATCTAGCGCACCCGAGTCGGACGAGCTTCTAATAACTGGCTTTAAATTTTTAACATCTTTAAAAAGTGGACTAGACATATCTTGCTCGTGAATTTTCATCCAGTTTATATTTCCTTTAACTGTATTAATCTCACCATTGTGAGCTAAGGTCCTAAAAGGTTGAGCTAAGTCCCAGCTAGGAAAGGTATTAGTTGAGTATCTTTGATGAAAAATTGCAAATCTAGAAGTTAATTTTTCGTCATTAAGATCTGGATAAAACTCAGATAACATTTCAGCTAGAAACATGCCTTTATAAACAATAGATCTTGAACTGAAAGAACAGATATAAAAATCCTTAATTTGTTTATTTCTTGCAACTTTCTCAATTTTTTTTCTTGTTTCGAACAAATCTCTTTCCAAATCATTGGTTTGTAATGTCTCATTTTTTTTAAACATTACTTGGGCAATTTCTGGACGGTTTTGATCAGCTGTTTTGCCTAAAACGTTTGGATTAATTGGAACTTGTCGCCAGCCGTATATATAGTAATTTTCAGTTAATAGCGCAGACTCAATAATCTCTCTACATTTTTCTTGTTCAGAGTAATCTGTTCTTGGAAGAAAAACCATTCCGACACAAATTCTTTTATTTTCATCAAGAGTGTGTCCAGTTGATGAAATCTTCTCTTTAAAGAAGTCTGGGGCTATCTCAATTTGAATTCCTGCTCCATCACCAGATTTTCCATCTGCATCTACAGCACCTCTATGCCAAATAGCCTTTAATGCCTCGATACCATACTCGACAATTTTTCTAGATTTTTTTCCATTCGTAGAAGCAATCAAACCAACGCCACAAGCATCATGCTCCATCTCCGGACCATAATTAAAACTTTTTTCTAGAATTTTTTTATTTTTTTCGTATTTTTTCATAAGAATTATGCCGCCACTTCTGATTCTTTTTTATTTAATTTTAATTTTAAATATTTTTCGATTTGAGCAGCAGCATCCCGACCATCTCTTATCGCCCATACTACTAGTGAAGCTCCTCTTACAATATCACCTGCCGCAAATATTCCATCTAAATTAGTTTGCATTGATTTCAAATCAATTTTTAAAGTTCCCCATTTTGAAACCACTAACTCTTTAGCATTAAACAACTTGGGTAAATCTTCAGGATCAAATCCTAAAGATTTAATTACAAGATCTGCTGCGATCTTATACTCTGATCCTTTTTCAATTTCTGGTCTTCTTCTACCTGATGAGTCAGGATCACCTAATTTCATTTTGTTTACTTCCACTGTTTCAACTTTATTTGTTCCGATAAAACTTTTTGGGCTTGTTAACCAAACAAATTCTACCCCCTCTTCAATTGCATTTCCTACTTCCCTTGCTGATCCTGGCATATTTTCTCGATCGCGCCTGTATAAACATTTTACTGATTTAGCTTTTTGTCTTACCGATGTCCTTACGCAGTCCATGGCGGTATCTCCGCCACCAATTACAACAACATTTTTTCCTTCTGCGTTTAGAGTGCCGTCATCAAATAATTTTACTTTGTCACCCAAGCCTTTTCTATTTGATGCAGTTAAAAAATCCATTGCAGGAAAAATATTTTTTAGATTTTGGCCATGTATGTCTATTTCTCTGGCTTTATAAACTCCTGTTGCAATAAGTATCGCATCATGTTTTTCTTTAAGTTGATATAAAGTTTTATCTTTTCCAACTTCAAAGTTTTGAACAAATTTTATACCAGAGTCTTTTAGTAGCTTTGTTCTTCTTTCAACAACAAATTTTTCTAATTTGAAGTTTGGTATGCCATAAATTAAAAGACCTCCTGGCCTGTCGTATCTGTCGTAAATTGTTACTTGATAACCTGATTTTCGTAATTCTTCAGCACAAGCCATTCCAGCTGGGCCTGCTCCAATTATTCCGACTGACTGCTTTAATTCTCTCTTTACTTTAAAAGGTTTAACCCAACCTTTATCCCAAGCTGTGTCTGTTATATATTTTTCTATAGATCCAATTGTAACTGTGCCATGACCTGATTGTTCTATCACACAATTTCCCTCGCAAAGCCTGTCTTGTGGGCAAATTCTACCACATACTTCCGGCATATTATTTGTGCTTTGTGAAACTTCGTATGCCTCTTTTAACCTGCCTTCTGCTGTTAGCTTTAACCAATCTGGAATATTATTACCTAAGGGGCAATGAATTTGGCAGAAAGGAACTCCGCACTGAGAACATCTACTTGATTGGTCGGATGCTTTATTGGTTATGAACTCCTTGTAGATTTCATTAAAATCATCTTTTCTTTTTTCTGTGCCTCTTTTTTCAGGTGTCTCTTGTTTTAAATCAACAAACTGAAGCATTTTTTTTGTCATATCAATGTTGAATAATTCAAGATTTATGCTAAAGATAGTTTTTTAAGGTCAATGTTAATTACCTATATTTAAAAAACCTTTATTATTTAATGTCATTTATTGCATACCTGATATGCATTAAAGATTGCCAATAAAATAACAACCTTTAATTATATTTTTATTAAGTGATTGAAATATTAATCTTATCTTTAATTCAAGGTGTAACAGAGTTTTTGCCTATAAGCTCTTCCTCTCATCTAATTCTTGTAACAGAATATTTGAGCTTTAAAAACCAAAGCCTCTCGATTGATGTAAGTTTACACATAGGCTCTTTTGTTGGTGTCATATATTATTTTTTTGAAGACATTAAAAATTTTTATAATAACAAAGTTCTTTTTTTAAAAATTCTATTTGCCTCCCTACCTGTTATGTTCGTAGGTTATATTTTAGTCGAAACAAATATAATAGAAACCCTCAGAAATATTCGAATTATTGCATGGACAACAATAATTTTTGGCATTTTGCTCTTCATAAGTGATAAATTTAAATTAGATAAAAATTTAAAAAAATTGAATTATAAATCAGCTTTTATAATTGGATTGTTTCAGATTTTATCATTAATTCCAGGTGTAAGCAGATCTGGCATTGCAATAACAGCGGCACGATTGCTTAATTATAAAAGAGTTGATGCTGCAAAAATTTCTTTTTTGCTATCAATTCCAATTTTGGGTGCAGTAAGCATATTTGGTGTAAAAAATATTATTTTTGCAAAAGATTTAAGCTTTACAAGTTTAAATTTACTTTCAGTTTTTACAGCTTTTATATTCTCTTATTTTACAATTAAATATTTTTTGAAATATATAAATAAATTTAGCCTGAGCATCTTTGTTGTTTATAGAATATTATTAGGATTAGTTCTTTTAATATTAACTTACTTATAACCAGAATGTTAAGCTTAGCAGTATAAAAAAAACTATTAAAAAAAATATTAAAACAGATTTTTGTAATGATAAATTATAAAGAAATTTCATAAGTCAGATTAACAATTTTAGAAAAAAAAACAAATAAAAATTGGTGCGCCTGCTAGGATTTGAACCCAGAACCTCCTGGTCCGTAGCCAAGCGCTCTATCCAGTTGAGCTACAGGCGCAATCAAATAAACTTTAATATATATGAAAAATATAAATATTAGTATAATATTATAAATATTCTATTTACATGATAATTACAAAATTAAAAATTCTTAACTTTTATAATATTATAAATTTTCTTTTGGCTTTATTGCCACTGAGTTTTATTGCAGGGAATTTATTAATAAACCTTAATATTACTTTAATTGTACTTTCATCTCTATCTTTTTGGAAAATAAATTTTTTCAAGATTAAAATTAATTATATCGATAAATTTTTAATAACATTATTTATTTTTTCACTAGTTACAGGTTTAATAAATTTAAATGAATTCTCATCTTACGATACAAACCTTGCTAAAGAAAATATATTTAAAACTATAGCTTATTTTAGATATTTGCTTTTTTACTTTTCATTAAGACATATTATAGAAAATGATTTTTTTAATTTTAAAATATTTTTTTTATCTTCAAGCTTTTGTATAGTTTTTGTAGCATTTGATTTAATACTACAACAAATTAGAGGCGCTGATATTTTTGGTTTTAAAAAAATTGTTCGTGATAAACTTTCTGGTCCATTTGGAGATGAATTAATCGCAGGATCTTACCTGCAAAGATTTGGTATATTCTTATTTTTCCTTTTTCCTTTTCTTAAGAATAAATTTAATAATAAGATATTAAATATTTTTATTATTTTTTTATTTTCTTTAATCTTTTACTCTATTCTTATATCTGGAAACAGAATGCCATTACTCTTATTTTTATTATCAATCTTAATTCTACCTGCTCTTGAAAAAAGTTTAAGAAAGATTTTCTTTATTATAATTCCAATATCACTATTAATTCTTTTTACAGTCTATACTCTAGATAATACTATTGCCGATTATATAAATCATTTTTTTAATAGATCTTTTGAGATTATTTTTAATTTCAATGTAATTTTTAATGACTTGAATTTTAATATGGCAAACGGTTATTTAAAAGAATTTCATTTAGGATACTTAACATGGCAAGAGAATGTTTTTTTGGGTGGTGGTATAAACTCTTTTTATTTAAATTGTAAAATTAACTTTAATATTTGTACTACTCATCCTCATAATTATTATTTAGAAATACTCTCTGAACTTGGCATTGTTGGACTTCTTTTGTTACTAATAATATTTGTTAATTTATTTTACTCATATTTTAAAGTCCAAAATAAATTAAACATTAATACTATGAACGTCTATCTGACCCCATTTTTAACGCTGTTTATAGTGGAAATTTTTCCAATAAAAACAACTGGAAGTTTTTTTACAACAGGTAACGCGACATTCTTTTTTTTATTGATTGCTGTTATAGTGGGAATGGTTAACAAGTTAAAATATAATTAAAAATGATTATTAAAATTAATTTTAAAAAAAATGTCTAACGATATTGTAATCACTTCGGCGCTAAGAACGGCAGTCGGTTCTCTAGGTAAATCTTTAAAAAACGCAAAAGCAGAAGATTTAGGTGCTGCTGTAATATCTGAAGTTGTAAAAAATTTAAATATTTCAAATGATAAAATTGATGAAATAATTATGGGCCAAGTTCTTACAGGAGGATCAGGTCAAAATCCTGCTAGGCAAGCGGCGATAATATCGGGTATACCAAAAGAAAAACCTGCTTTTGTTGTTAACCAAGTTTGTGGTTCAGGAATAAGATCAGTAGCTTCTGGTTTTCAAAGTATAAAGTCAGGAGATTCAAAAATTATTGTAGCTGGTGGGCAAGAAAATATGTCTTTAGCTCCTCACGTTGTGTATTTAAGGGAAGGAAAAAAATTAGGTGATGTTAAATTAATTGACACTATGATTAAGGATGGCTTATGGGATGCATTTAATGGATATCACATGGGAATAACCGCAGAAAATGTTGCGGAAAAATTTCAGATTACAAGAGATGAGCAAGATATTTTTGCCCTTAATTCACAAGAAAAAGCTCTTAAGGCTCAAAAGGAAAATAAATTTAAAAATGAAATAATAAATTTCAAAATTAAAACTAAAAAATCTGAAATCAATTTTGATAAAGATGAACATCCAAGAGAGGGTATAAACTTAGAAACTCTTAAAAAATTAAAACCTGTTTTTAAAAAAAATGGCACTGTCACAGCTGGTAATGCTTCGGGTATTAACGATGGAGCTGCAGCGGTGACACTGATGTCCTCTGAAGAAGCAAACAAAATAAATTTAAAAAAATTAGTATCAATCAAATCATGGGCAAGTTGTGGGGTTGACCCAGCTTTGATGGGCACTGGACCTATTCCCTCTTCAAAAAAGGCATTAGAGTTAGCAGGATGGGATGTTAAAGATGTAGATCTTTTTGAAATTAATGAAGCTTTCGCTGCTCAAAGCATTGCTGTGTTAAAGACACTTTCTATACCAGAGGAAAAAGTAAACGTTAACGGTGGTGCTATTGCTTTAGGACATCCAATAGGAGCATCGGGAACTAGAATACTGGTTACACTTATACATGAAATGATTAAGCGTGATGTAAAAAAAGGTTTGGCGACTCTTTGTATTGGCGGGGGTATGGGTATTGCTATGTGTGTTGAGAGATAAATTCTTTTTTGATGGACTTACCTATTGTTAATCATCCTGACTATGTAGCTAAAATTAATGATAAAAATAAATTTCCTATTAAAAAGTTTGGTGCTTTAGCAAAACATTTGTTAGATGAAGGTGTTGTAAAACACTTTCATGTACCTAAAGAATGTTCTATCGAAACGATGAAAACTTCTCACTCCTTAGAATATATAAATCATATTAAAAATAAAACCTTAGATCAAAAACTTCAAAAAAAAATTGGTTTTCCTATAAATGATAGTGTTGCGAGGAGATCATTTGTTGCTACTGGTGGAACGGTTCTAGCAAGCAAACTTGCTTTGAACTCCAGACTTGCATGCAATACTGCTGGAGGAAGTCATCACGCCACATTTGATTGTGGTGCTGGTTACTGTGTTTTTAACGACGTGGCTGTTGCAGCTAATTATTTAAAAAATAAAGGTTATGCAAAAAAAATACTTATAATTGATTTAGATGTACATCAGGGCAATGGTAATTCAGAAATATTTAAAAACGATAAAGATGTTTTAACCTTTAGTATGCATTGTGCATCTAACTATCCTGCAAAAAAGTCTAAAAGTGATATTGATATTGAGCTCAAAGATCAAATGGAGGATGAGGAATATTTAAACATTCTTCATAAAAATTTGAAAGAGCTTAACAAAAATAAGTATGATTTTGTATTTTACATAGCTGGAGTTGATATTCATTTTGAGGATCGTTTAGGCAAGCTTAAAATTACTGATGAAGGAATAAATAAAAGAGACCAAATAGTAATTGAAAATTTCTATTCAAAAAACACTCCTTTGTGTGGTGTTTTAGGGGGAGGGTACAATAAAAGTTTTGAAAAACTTATTAAACTTCATTCAATGTTGCATAAAAATTGTGCAAATTATTTTAGCTGAGAAATATTTTCAAAATATTTTAAAGCCTCTGGATTAGCTATTGCCTCTTTATTGTTGATGGCTTCTCCATGAATTACTTTTCTTACCGCTAGTTCAACTATTTTACCACTTTTTGTCCTAGGGATTTCTGGCACCTTAATAATAATTGAGGGGACATGTTTTGGAGAGCAGTTTTTTCTAATTCTTGATTTAATTGATTTTATTTTTTCATCATTTAATTCCTCATTATTTTTTGTCGTGATAAATAGGATGATTCTAACATCATCTTTATAATCTTGACCAACAACCAAACCTTCCGTGATAAAATCAATATCTTCGACTTGCTGATAAATCTCTGCTGTTCCAATTCTAACTCCTCCTGGATTAAGCGTAGCATCAGATCTACCTCTCATAATAAAACCGTTGTTTAAAGTTCGCTCGATAAAATCACCATGATGCCAAATGTTTTTAAAT
>Ga0233444_10006632_pt1 | contig 10285 bp, 11 predicted proteins | sample SI_124_October20_6_FD_182792 | JGI IMG/M metagenome (GOLD analysis project Ga0233444, IMG submission 182792) | Seawater microbial communities from Saanich Inlet, British Columbia, Canada - SI_124_October2016_10_MG | ecosystem: Environmental > Aquatic > Marine > Inlet | place: Canada: British...
AAGAAAAAATAAGAACCACGGATGAGTTTTTAGTAAAAAAAAAAGAACCATTGGAAATGCCGCCTGACTATGAGAATTTACCAGAGCCAGACAGTTTAAAAAAAAGCAAAAATGTTAATGAAGAAGAAAAATTAAAAAAGATTCTTAATGCAAAAAATCAGAATGATGAAAAAATAACAAGATCTAATTCAATAGAAAAATCTATATTAAAAAAAATTAACAAAAAATAAAAATTAAATTGCTTAAAAAAAATAATATACAAAAAAAACATTTAGATCAGAAATTATTAAAAAAATTATCTAAAAATTTTACAAAGATATTTAAAGAAATTAACAGTGATTGTAAGAGTGAAAAAAAAACATTAAATGTTTTAAGTAAAAAATTTAAATTTAACTTTCATATTAAAGATTTAGAGAAATTCAAAAAATTTAAATCTATGGCCATAATTGGAATGGGTGGTTCAATACTAGGAGCGGATGCCATAAGCGGCTTTTTAGAAGAAAAATTAAAAAAGAAAATTTATTTTTTTGATAACATTGATTATAAAAAAAATTTAAAATTTTTAAAAAAAAAGAAATTGAATAAAATTCTTTTTTTGGTTATTTCTAAATCGGGTGAAACAGTTGAAACTTTATCAAATTTTTTATCGCTTAATTTGATAAAAAAAAATGCAAAAAACGTTATAGTAATTACAGAAAAAAAAAATAATTACCTTTATTTATTATCTAAAAAGTTAAAATTATTTTTTATTGAACACAAAAACTATATAGGTGGAAGGTACTCGGTTATGTCTGAAGTGGGTATGGTGCCAGCCTATTTGATGGGTTTTAATATTTTTAAATTGAGAAAAAATTTACAAAAACCAATTTCAAATAAAAATAAATCATTTTTAAAAGATAGCTCTTTAAAACTTGCTAACTTATTGTTAAAAAATAAATATAATAATCTAATTTTTTTAAATTATGTTCCAGAGTTAGAAAAATTTTTGTATTGGTGTCAGCAATTAATTGCTGAAAGTCTTGGAAAAAAAGGTAAAGGTTTTTTACCTACAATATCTCATGCACCCAAGGATCACCATAGCCTACTACAGTTGTACTTAGATGGTCCAAAAAATAAAATATTTAATATTTTTAGCATTAAGCAAAATCTGGCAAAAAAAGTAAAAATCAAAAAAATCAATAAAGAAACAAATTTTTTAGACAATAAAAAACTTCAAGATGTCAAAGATGCTCAAAAAACTGCTTTAATTGAAGTATTTAAACAAAATAATATTCCTTTTAGGGAGTTTCAAATTAGAGCCTTGAATGAGGAGACATTAGGAGAGTTATTTTCATATTTCATTCTTGAAACAATAATTACTGGAAAACTTATAAATATTAATCCTTATGATCAACCAGATGTTGAAAAAGTGAAAGTATTAACAAAAAAAATTCTTAATTAAATGTTCCAAAAATAATTTTAGAGCGACCATATGCTTTTGTCATAAGAATATTCATTATATCTCCAAAATTATCTCTCGACTTCTTTTCTCTATGAATAATAACAATATGATTATTTTGATAAATTTTATTTTTTTTGATTAAAGCAAGATTTTTTATAAATTCGATATCAGAAAAAGGGGGGTCAAGAAAAAAAATATTATATTTTCTCTTCTCATTTTTAATTAATACATTTTCAATTTTATCATTAATTAATGTAGCTAATTTTCTCACTGATAATTTGATTAAATTTTCGTTTAATATTTTAAACGCTTCAATTTCTTGTTCAACAAATGTAACATTTTTAGCTCCTCTTGATATACACTCCAAACCAAAGGAACCGATTCCAGAATAAAGATCCAAAATATTTGCTTTATCAATTTTAGTGCTGATTAAATTTGAGTGTTTTAATACGTTAAAAATATTTTCTTTAGTTGAATCTTTAAGAGGTCTTGTTATAGAATTTTTTAAAAAGTAGATTGATTTACCTTTTAATTTTCCACTAATTATGCGCATCTTTATTAATCACCCTCCAACCTATGTCTTTACGATAGAAACCTTGTTTCCAATTTAATTCTTTAATTAATTTTATAATTCTTTTTCTAATGCCAAAAAATGTTCTACCAGTAGAAGTTATATTCAAAACTCTACCACCATCAGATAATATTTTATGTTTTTTAATTCGTGTTCCAGCATGGAATATAAAGTCTGGTTTTGTGACTTTAATTTTATTAATATTTTTAAGAATTTTACCTTTTGTATATGAACCTGGATAACCTTTTGAGCATAAAACAATTGTCATGCTTTTATCTTTTTTCCATTTTATTTTTGTTTTGTTGAGTTTATTGCTTAAAGCATTAATTATTATTTTAAGTAAATCCGTTTTTAATCTCGGCAATATAACTTGGCATTCTGGGTCTCCCATTCTTATGTTGTATTCTATTAAATAGGGCTCACCGTTTTTAATCATCAAACCAACATATAAAAACCCCGTATATGAATTTCCTTTTTTTTGTAATGCTTCAATTGTAGGTTTAACGATTTTATTAATAATTTTTTTTTCAATGGTTTTATTTATAATTGGAGCTGGTGAATAAGCACCCATTCCTCCGGTATTTGGACCTTTGTCATTTTCCCCAACTTGTTTATGATCTTGAGCTGTTCCAAAAAATTTAAAATTTTTTTTATCTACAATCAAAAAATAACTAGCTTCTTCTCCATCCAAAAATTCTTCTAAAACTAATTTCTTTGATGATTTAAATTTTCCACTAAATATTTCATTAGAAATGTTAAGCACCTGTTTCTTTGTTTTGCATATTGTTACCCCTTTTCCAGCAGCCAATCCATCTGCCTTCACAACTACTGGTAATTTATAATTAGTAAGAAATTTTAAAACTTGATTTTTTTTACTACATATACAGAAGTTGGCGGTTGGTATTTTATTTTCTTTGCATAATTTTTTCATAAATGCTTTTGAGCCCTCCAATTTTGATGCATATTTATTAGGTCCAAATACTTTGATTTTATTTTTATTTAAAAAATCAACCAAGCCTTTTACTAAAGGTTCTTCTGGACCAATAATTACTAAGTCAATTTTGTAAAATTTAATTAATTTAAGAATTTTTTTAAAATCTAAAATATTAACTTCTATATTTTTAGCAAAAACCGATGTTCCTGCATTACCAGTAAAACATATGATTTTCTTAGATAGTTTAGATTCATGTATCTTTTGACACAGAGCATGTTCTCTTCCACCACTACCTATTAATCCGATATTCATGTTAATTTATATATTGTATAATTTATCGATGGGTAAAAAAAAAGCTAAACTTATTTTTAAACACAATTCTTTTGAAATAATTCAAGAAGGTGATTACGTTTTATGCGCAATTTCAGGTAAAGAAATAATGCTACAAAATCTAAATTACTGGAACGTAAATTTACAGGAAGCTTATTTTTCACCTATTGAAGTTAAAGAAAGTCTTAAAAAAAATAATAAAAATTGATGTTATTTCCATCTATTATGAGTCCAGATCCATTGATTAGGATTTTTAGCAATCATTTTTTCAAGAGTTAAATTTAATTCTTTTGTTAGCTCCAATTTATCTTTAAATCGATTCACGTTAATTTCTTTCTTGAATTCAATATTAAATTTACTATTTGTAACTCTTTCTATAAAGACTGGAATTATTGTTAATTGAAATTTTATAGCAAGTTGAGCTGGAAGAGTTGTAGTAAGTGCAGGCTTACCAAAGAGATCAACCATTTCACCCTCGCTTACTCTTTGATCAATCATTAAAGCAATACTGTGTCTTTTTTTTATAAAATTAATTGCATCTTTGACTCCTTTTATTCCTTTTTTAATTTGATGTTTACAAACATATTTTTTTCTTAAGTACTCCATAAAAGGATTTAAAAAAATATTATTAAGAGGTCTATAAATTGTAGCTAAATTAATATTTTTTTTTGTAATCTCCATAGACATTAATTCATAATTTGCAAAATGACCTGATATAAAAATAACAGGTTTTTTATTTTCTAGAACTTGCGTTAAATTTTCCTCACCTATTATGTTAATGTGTGAATTATTTTTTTTGAAATAATTTAAAAATATATATTCAATAAATGTCATTCCATAATTACCCCACATTTCTTTTGAGATCTCCTTCATTTGAGAATTGGAAATATTTTTAGAAAAAAATTTGAGATTGCTATTTATAGTTTCTTTAGATTTAAATATTGGACCCATGAAAGTAAATAATGTAGAAAAAAAAATTCGACTTAAAGTCAGTCCTAAAATCTTTCCTATAAAAAAAAATAAATATATAATTACTGATTGAAAAAAATATTTAATAGTTTTGATCATATAGTTTCGTGATTTTTTTAAATAATCTTTCTTTTTCGTTTATTTCTAAAGATACTTTAAGATATTTTATTTTTTCTAGATTAAAATTTTTCACTTTAAAGTAATCTTTTTCGGTCATAATAATTTCATATTCATTTTTGCAAGCTTCATCGATAATATTTTTAATTTCGTTCTTACTAAATTCATAGTGATCTGGAAAGATTAATTTTTTTTCAATATTTAAGTTATTATCTATAAGTATTTTAAAGAAATTATCTGGATTACCTATCCCCGCTACTGCGAGGAGTCTTTTATTCTTAAATTCATCAATGTTTTCAGGTTTATACTTTGCGTAGAAAATTGATAAATTTTTATTTACATTTAAAATTTTATTTTCAAATTCAATATTTTTATTTCCATTTATTAAAATTATTTCAGCTCTTTTTAATGAACTTAAATTTTCTCTAAGAGGACCTGACGGTAAAACGAAACCATTCCCAATAAATTGGTTTTCATTAAAACATATTATGTTTAAATTTTTTTTTATCTTATGGTCTTGAAAACCGTCATCAAGAATTGCAATATCAAAGTTCTCTTTTTCGGCCTCTTCAACAGCGGTCACTCTACTTTTGTTAATAATTAAATTTTTAAAGTGTTTTCTAATTAACAAGTATTCATCTTCGTGATCTTTATAAAATTTTCGTATAATTGCAGGTTTTTTTCCGAATTTTGTAAGTTCTTTAGCAATATTTACAGATGTAGGAGTTTTACCGGTGCCACCGATATAAATATTTCCAATACAAATTATTGGAATATTAAATTTCATGCTTTTTGTAAATTTTATCTTAACTGCATTTACTAGCAACGTTACTAACGTTATTGGAATAAAAAAAATCGCTGTTAAACTAAATTTTGTGTCCCAGAACTTGGGTTTATTTAATTTCATTCATTAAAAATTTGTTAACATATTTCATTGTATCAACCAAAATCTTTTGCCCCAAGCGATTAATTGAATGAGTAATTTGATTATCAGCTTTATTCATTTTATTAAAATCTTGCTCTAAATTATTGCCGAGTTCTAAAGGGCTATTAATTTTTTTTGTAATGTTATTTTTTTCTAAAATTTCATATACTTCTTTAAAATTATAAACATATGGTCCATGATAAACTTTACAACCTAATTTAGCAGCATCAATTGGATTTTGACCACCAACTCCTTCTAGTTTTTTAAGCATTGATTTACCAATAAATACGCTTTTTGAATATTTGTAATATATTGGTAAAACTCCAAATGAATTGATAATTATTATTTCTTTATTATCTAAAATTAACTCATTTTTTTTCAATATTTGAACATTTAATTTAAGTTTTTCACATACTTTTTTTATGTTTCGAACTCTATTTATATGACGCGGAGCAATAATAGTTATTATTGATTTGAATTTTTTTTTAAGGGCTAAATGTGTTTGTAAACAAAAATATTCTTCACCTTTATGTGTACTAGCTGCTAACCAAAATTTATTATTTAATAAAAATTTTTCATTTGGATCTTTTATATTTTTTTCATTAATTTTATTGATGAGTTTTATATTACCATTAGAATGAATATTTTTTGCACTAAGCTTTGACAAATAATATTTAGTTTCAGAATTTGAAGTTAAACAAAGATTAAATAAACTAAAAATTTTACCTGAGGTTTTGGGAAATAACATCCATCTTTTAAAAGATTTTGTAGTAATCCTTGCATTTATAATTGCAATAGGAATTTCTTTTTTTTTTGCATTTAAAATTAAATTAGGCCAAATTTCAGAGTCAACTAAGAAAATAGCATTTGGCTTCCATAATTTTAAAAATTCACTTACAAGAAAATTTACATCTAAAGGAAAAAAACGATGCGTAACATTATTATATCTAGATAATTCTTCCTCAGCTAAATTACTTGAACTTAAAGTCACTGTGGTTATTAAAAATTCAATACTGTTATGAGTATTATTTATTTCATTAATAATGGGTAAAATACTTTTAAATTCTCCGATACTTGCTGCATGGAACCAAATTAATTTTGAGTTTTTATTTCTTACCACATTAAAGTTGGTTGGGTAAATTTTTTCTTTGTATCTGATCACATGTTCTTTTTTTAAAATTTTTCTAAGTAGAATTAATAAAATTAAAAAAGGATAAAGGCAGGTTGTAAAAATTCTGTATAAAAGAATCATTTAAATTACTTTAATTGTTTTTCATAAAGTGACTTATAAACTTTACAATTCTTTATTAAAAAATCATGATTTCCAGCGTTTATAATTTGACCTTTATTTAAAACAAAAATTTTATCTGCATTATGAATCGTCGATAATCTATGAGCGATCACTAAAGTGGTTTTATTTTTTGTTAAGTTAAGAATAGCATTTTGTACAATTTCTTCCGACTCAGCGTCTAGTGAAGAAGTAGCCTCATCTAATAAAATTATTGGAGATTCTTTCAAAATTGCTCTAGCTATAGATATTCTCTGTTTTTGTCCTCCAGAAAGTCTCACACCATTCTCACCAATGAAAGTATTAAATTTTTCAGGTAATTTTTCGATAAATTCATCTGCAGCTGCAAACTTACAGGCTCTCTCTATTTCTTCATTGGAAGCATTTTCTTTTGCATAAGAAATATTGTTTTTAATTGTATCGTCAAATAAAATTACATCTTGACTCACTAAAGAGAGATTTTTTCTGAGAGAAGACAATGAAATATTTTTTATATCTTGATCATCTATTTTGATCGACCCTTCCTGAGGATCATAAAATCTAGGTAATAGGTTAATTATAGTGCTTTTGCCCGCTCCACTGTGGCCTACAAATGCCGCCATTGTGTTGCCTGAAATTTTAAGATTTATATTTTTGATGGCCTTATCGTCTGTCGTAGCGTAGCTAAAATTAACATTATTGAATTCAATATTTGAATTTTTTAGAGATAATTTAGGAAGATTATTATCATTTTTTACTTCAATCTTTTTATCAACTACATCAAGGATTCTTTTAAAAGCTGCAGCGCCTTGATATGCAGACATATTTAAAGTAGCTAACGATCTTATTGGCTGATAAGCAAGCATCATTGCAGCAAGAAATGAAAAAAAATTGTTAACACCAATTTCACCTGAAGCAATTAATTTTCCAGAAAAAATAATAAATCCAGCTATCATAAATCCCGTCAATGTTTCCATAATTGGAGTAGCCCTAATCATAATGCTTCCAATTTTAATATTTTTTTCTACAAGATCATCTATAACTTTTTCTGCTTTAAAATTTTCAGTATCTTCTTTTTGATAAATTCTAATCATTTTAGAAGCTTTTAAAATTTCAGATAAAAAAGACGCTAAAATTCCAGAGGACTCCCCAGCCGTACCTGTTGCCTTACCAACTCTTTTTGCCAAGGTTTTTGTTAAAGAGGCTGCAAGTGGAATCATTAAAATTGCAAAAAGTGCTAACTTCCAATTTTGATAAAACATTAGAGATAGAAGCGCAACAACTGTAAAACTATCCTTCATAATATTTAGTACACCCGTACTGACAAAATTTTGAAGATGTTTTGTATCAAACATTACGTTTGATATATATTTTCCTGTGTGCCTATTTTCTAGAGTTTGAATATCTGAAAATATTATGTTTGTTGCAATTTTTTTTTGCAATTCTCCTGCAACTTCTTCACTCACTCTTATTATATTTATTCTAGCAAAATATAACGACAATCCTTTACTTGCGAAAGTTATAATAATTAGTATTGGAATTACCAAAGCATAACTTTTGTCTTGCTCAATGAAAATTTTTTTTACCGCAGGATCAAGAAGCCACGCAATTCCTGATGTGCTTCCAGCAACAATGATAGAAAGCACAAGTGCCGTTAATATTCTTCTTAAATGTTTTTTTATATACTCAAAGTATAGTCTTAATATTAATATTTTTACTTCTTCAAATGTCATTTTTGTAGAGTAATTGATAGTATGGCAATAAAAAATAATAACCCAGAAATATTATTAAATTTAAATGCATCTAAACAAGTTCTTGAATTATTAGTTTTAAATTTAACAACTTGATAAAACAAACTTGCAACGAAAAGTATTAAAAAAAAAGTAAAAATATTAATTCCTATAATTGGGAAAAAAAGGAACAGGATCAGTAAAGAAGTTATTAAGTAGGATATTGTCACAAATTTTTTTATATTTTTTTTAAATTTAATAGAAGTTGATTTTAAACCAATTATTTCATCATCTGATATATCTTGAACTCCATAAATCGTGTCATATCCCAATGTCCAAAATATGGCTGATATATAAAGTAAGATTATTTCTTGGGAAATACTATTATTTACTGCTGTCCAAGCCATTATAATTCCCCAGTTGAAGGTTATACCCAAAAATAACTGAGGCCAGTAAGTTATCCGTTTCATAAAAGGGTAAGTAAAAGCTAAAAACATAGATCCAAGTCCAAGTACAATAGTCAAAAAATTAAATTGAATTAAAATTAAAAATGCTAAAGAACAAAACAACACAACATAAGAAAAAGATGATTTAACGGAAATTTTTCCGCAAGCTATAGGCCGCTTCTTAGTCCTATCAACTAGTTTGTCAAAATCTTTATCTATTATGTCGTTAAATATACAACCAGCACTTCTCATTAAAACAGAACCAAAAAAAAATAAAATTAAATAATATATGAAAAGATTATTATTATATTTAAAACTATAAGCGTAAGTTAATCCCCATGCACATGGCCAGAATAACAGCATAAACCCGATTGGTTTACTTATTCTTGTTAACTCGATTAAAATTTTTAAATGCTGCATGAAATATTACTTGTAAATATCAAACACTATCTACATAATCAATTTGATTCGAAATGGATATAGATTACACAGTTGCAGCATTGATGTTTCCAGCTATTCCCTTAATGATGACTATGTATAGCAATAGATTTCATACTTTAAGTGGTTTAATTAGAAAACTTCATGATCAACTTACATTTGACAAAAGAACACCACCAGAATGGGAAAATCAATTACATGTTCTTAATAATAGAACCAATCTTTTAAAATATACTATGGGTTTTGCAGCCTTTGGATTTCTATTTAATATGTCTACTGTATTGATGCTTTATATGGGTAGCTTGCAAGCCGCTAGATTAATTTTTGCTGCATGCTGCATATGTATGATCATTTCGATTTTCTTATTTTTACAAGAGATAAGGCTCTCAAATCAAGCTCTCAAGTATCATTTGAGTGATATGGACTCGATGAAAAAAGATTTATAATTTTATTTGTTTTCTATCTGACTTTTTTTAAATAAAGATATGCCTTTATTTTTTTTATGACCATATGACTCTTTAAAAGTCTCTAGCTGCCAGCCTTGCATCCTAGTTGTAATTATTTTTAAATTTTCTTCTTTCCAATGATCTTTAGTATCTTCATTTTTCCAAAGTTTTTTTTCACCATTGGTTCTAGCACAACCATAGCAGTACCCTGTGACTGGATCAGTTCTACAAATACTAATACAGGGAGATATAACTTTGTTGTTCATTAAGGAATTAAAATAGCTGGACCTGTAAGTTTTCTAGACTCTAAGTCTTCATGAGCCTGTTTTGCATCCGCTAATTTGTATTTTTTAGAAATTTTTATTTTAATCATTCCGTATTTGATTTTTTCAAACACAGCATCTGCTCCTGCTTGTAGTTCTTTTCTATTAGTAAAATATTGAGCAATTGAAGGTCTAGTTAAATAAAGACCTTTTGGTTGAATATCTTTTGGAACATTGACTGGATCAAGGGGTCCTGATGCATTTCCGAAACTTGCCATCAAACCTCTTGGTTTTAAACTTGCTATTGAACCTTTGAAGGTATTTTTACCAACTCCGTCAAAAACGGCAGAAACACCCTCATTGTTTGTGATCTTCATAACTTCTTTTGCAAAATCATCTTTGGAGTAA
>Ga0233444_10006635_pt1 | contig 10284 bp, 7 predicted proteins | sample SI_124_October20_6_FD_182792 | JGI IMG/M metagenome (GOLD analysis project Ga0233444, IMG submission 182792) | Seawater microbial communities from Saanich Inlet, British Columbia, Canada - SI_124_October2016_10_MG | ecosystem: Environmental > Aquatic > Marine > Inlet | place: Canada: British...
TTCTTAATTGCAGCCATATGACCGTCTGCAAAAGCACTAGAAATAGTTACGATTGAAAATGAAACAGCAACAGCTAAAATATTTTTTAAAGTCTTAATCATTATTTCCCCCGTTGTGTTGTTTGATTGTTATTATGAGAATTTGACCAAAAAAGTGATTGTAAGTAAAGAGAATAAATTAATACAACTTTTAATAGAATTAGTTGATTAAAGTTCTTTTAATGGCTTTAGACCAGCCTTTAAGAAGTTTTGCTCTATTATTACTTTTCATTTTAGGACTAAATTTTTTATCTAAATGCCAATTTTTAGAGATATCTTTTAAGGATTTGTAAACACCAATTTGTAAACCCGCCATCAGTGCTGCACCTAATGCTGTAGTTTCTTGAACTTTTGGTCTTAAAACTTTTACATTAACGATGTCAGATAAAAATTGAGAAAACCAATTATTCATAACCATTCCACCATCAACTTTTACAATTTTTGGTCTTAAACCATCATGTTTCATAGCTTCAAATAAATCAAAGGTTTGGTAAGCAACAGCTTCAATTGTTGCTCTTACAATCTCCTTAGGACTGGTATCTCTAGTTATGCCGCTCAGCACTCCTCTTGCATTCGCATCCCAATAAGGAGCACCAAGACCTGTAAATGCTGGAACTAAATAAATATTATTATTATCTTTAAGTGATTTAACAATTTTTTCTGTTTCAGGGGCTTTTTTAAAAAATTTCATTCTATCTCTTAGCCATTGAACGCCTGCTCCAGCGATAAAAATAGATCCTTCCATTGCATAAGTTGTCTTGCCGTTAATTCTGTAAGCAATAGTAGTTAATAATCTATTTTTTGAATAAATCTTTTTACTGCCTGTGTTTAACAAAACAAATGCGCCTGTTCCATATGTGCTTTTTAGAGATCCAGGTTCAAAACAACATTGACCTATAGTTGCTGATTGTTGATCACCAACTACTCCATTTATTGGAATAGATTTACCTGTAATAGATGAATGAGTTTGACCATAATCATCAGCACAATCCTTAACTTCAGGTAAAATATGTTTTTTAATTTTTAATAAATTTAAGATTGTTTCATCCCATTTATTTGAGTTAATATTATAAATCATTGTTCTGCTGGCATTAGTTGCGTCTGTAGCATGAACTTTTCCTCGAGTTAATCTCCAAATCAAAAAGCTATCAATTGTTCCAAACAATAATTGTTTCTTATTCATTAAATGTCTTGCCTTAGAAACATTATCTAGAATCCATTTAATTTTTGTTCCTGAAAAATAAGGATCAATTAACAGACCTGTTTTGTTGAAAATTATAGTATCATTATTTTGTTTTCTTAACTTTTTACAATAATCCTCAGTTCTTCTATCTTGCCAAACAATTGCTTTATGAACTGTTTTACCAGTTTTCTTATCCCATAAAATAGTAGTTTCTCTTTGATTAGTAATTCCAATACTTAAAATTTTTCCTTTTAATCGTTTAGCTTTTTGAATTACATCTTTTAAGGTTTTAACCGTTGTTTTCCATATTTCTTCAGGATCGTGTTCAACCCAGCCGTTTTTTGGAAAATATTGTGTAAATTCTTTTTGAGATGAAAACACTGGGTTACCTTTTAAATCAAATAAAATAGAGCGATTAGAAGTAGTGCCTGCATCAATTGAAATTATAAATTTCCTCATCTAAATGACTCCCAGTCTAATTCAAGCTTTTTGTCATCAACAATGGAATTAATCATGCCGAGCATCAAAGGCAATTTTTTTTGATCAAAATCTTCATTTACTTTTTTTGCAATTTCTTTAGCAAGATCTGCTCCTTCCACTGTTACTTTTTCCATCTTTGTTTTTTTTGCTTCAGAAAAAGTCAGTCCTTCTCCAATATAAGCTCCCATTTTAGCATTTCTTCCTCCGCCAGAACTTACATATAGATCTCCTAGACCAGCCAGTCCCTTAACAGTTTCTTTTTTACCTTCTAGGTGTTCAACAAAAATTTCCATTTCTTGAATTGATTGTTTAATTAAAGCAGAGGCTGTATTTAAATAATTTTTTTCTCTTACTTCGTTAGAAACATTTTGGCTACACAATCCTTTGGCAGCACCTACGGCCATAGAGAAAATATTTTTAATAGCGGCTGAAACCTCTACTCCATTCAAGTCGTTTGAATGTGATGTATGATAATAATTCGTATTTACCATATCTGCAATTTTTTTTGCTGTTTGAAGATCTTTGTTGGCTATGACAACGCTACTATGAACTCTATTTGCCAGTCCGGCTGCTAAGCATGGTCCTCCAACAGCTGAAATATCTACTTCCTTAATTCCTCTATCTGCTAATAGTCTTTCAAGTTTATCAACTAGCAATTCATATTTATTATTGTGAATACTCAAACCCTTTGTAAGCATCAATAGCTTTGGAATTTTTTTGCCTTTATATAGTCTACTTAATTGGTCAGCTACCCATTCTATTCCTTTAGAGCTAATGCCGAGAACGATTAGCTCAACATTAGATTTTAACAGTTCATCAAATTTTTCAAATTTTAGTATTTTAATTTCTCGAGGTATTTGCGTGTTTAATCCTGGATGCAAATTATTGTTTTTCTTTAATAGATCAATGAACTCATTTTCTAAATGAGTTCCTACAATATTAATATCATGCTTGTTGTCTAAACACGGCAAAGCAAAAGCTGAGCCCATCGCACCTGCACCAATAATTACAATTTTAGCCATTAATTTTTAAATAAAATTTTTTTGAAAATTAAAAAAAGTGATATTAACTCAATTTTTCCAATTATCATAAATAATATTAAGCTAATTTTTGAGGATGTTAATAGATTGGTGAAATTAATATTTTGCATATTAAACATTTCAGAATTAACCGTATTAGTTAAAGTAAGTATCGATAATTTGAAAGATTTTTCAAAACCAATATTATCTACAACTAGTAAACTTGATAAAATAAAAAGGCTTAAGAAAAATGAAATGAATATAAAAAAAGATATTTTTATATTATCATCAGATATTTTTCTGTCCGAATTAAAAATTGTTTTATTAATTACGCTATTAGGACTTATTAGTTTAAAAATTTCTGAAGAAGTAATCTTTAATAAAATATAAAACCTTGTTAATTTGACTCCAGATGTATTAGATATTAATGAACCTCCAATAATTGTGATTAATAAAAAATATAAACTTAAATTATTATCTGATTTCACTAACGTTAATCCAGAATTACTTAAACTACTGATTACACTTATGATAATGTCTAGGCCTTGATAATTATTAAAATAAATTAAAATACAAAATACAATTGAAAGAATAATTAAATAAAGATCCTCTCTATGTTCTTTGATTAAAATTTTCTTATTAAACAAATTAAAGAATAAGTAAAAATTTAGCATAGATACTACTAATGAAAAAATAAAAATTATTTTTTGAAAATTTGTAAATATAATTTTGTCAATAGAGTCTGTAGGTAAAAATCCCCCACTTGACACTAAAGTCATGCTCATATTTAATGAATTAAATAGCCTTAATCCTGAAAAATTTAATAATGTTAAAATTATAATACTTAGAACTGAGTAAATAATTAAAACTTTTAATAAATTATCTTTAATATTTTCTGCTGAATTGATGTTACTTTCCCCTGAGTAAGTAAGATTTGTCATCTTATAATTAAAAGATTTGTTAGAGAAAATTATAATTAAAAAAAATAAAAAGAATAGACCACCAATCCATTGAGAAGAAGATCTCCAAAGAATTAAAGTTGGGTCTAAATACTTAATATTTTTAAACATGGAAAATCCTGTTCCGGTTATTCCAGAAATAGACTCGAAAACTGAGTTTAAAAAAGTTACCTGATAATTGCTTAAGTAAAAAGGAATGGCTATTAATAAAGAAGTAAAAAAATATACAGTAATAACAAGTATTAATTGTTCAAAAAAATTTATATTTTTTTTTGAATTTTTGCCATAATAAAAAAAACCAAAGCCAATTATTAAGGAAATTAACAAAGTTGTAAAATAAGTATCAATACTTAAAAAATAATCAAAATATGAGGCATATAAAATGTTGATAAAAGCAAAAAAACTTATAGGAAAACAGAAAAGACCTAAGTAAAAGCTTATACCTTTAAAATTCATTAAATTTAAACTACACCAACACTAAAAATGTTCTCTACTGCTTTAAGCTCTTCTCTTTTAGCTAAGAATACTACTAAATCATCTTTTTCAAAAATAAAATTTGATCTTGGTATTATTACTTTCTCTTCTCTTATAATCGCTCCAATTCTAATATCTGTAGGCAAGTTAGACTCTCTAATTTTTTTATTTATTAATTCTGATTTGTCAGAAATTTTTGCTTCAATAAATTCATATTCACCATCTAATAAAGAATATACAGTTCCAATTGTTCCTCTATGGACATGTTCCATAATTCTTGAAACAGTTGTCATTCTTGGATCAACTAAGTCATCTATATTTAACGAGTCTTGCAATAAATTGTAATTGGTTTTATTAACAATTGCTATTGTTCTTTTTTTTAACCCAGTTTTTTCAGCTAATACACAAACCATCATATTATTTTCGTCATCGTTAGTTAACGCTAATACAGTTTCAGAACCTTCGAGATTAGCTTCTTTTAAAATTTCTTCATCTAAAGCATCTCCGTTAATAACTATAGAAGAGGATAATTCATTAGCTATCTCCTCAGCTCTTTGTTTGTCTTTTTCAATTATTTTAACTCTTAAATCCTCAAAATTTTCTTCAAGCATTTTTGCAAGTTGAAATCCAATATTTCCACCACCTATAATTAAAACATTTTTCGCGATTTTTTCTTCATGACCAAAAGCTTTTAATATTTGATTTAATTGATCGCTGCTAATAACTACATAAACATTATCACCCTCTAGTATTTGATCGTTTTTTTTAAGATAAACAAATTTTCCTTTTCTTACTGCGCCTAAAATATTAGCTTTAAAGTCAGGAAATTTTTCAGTTAATTTTTTAAGAGGTATATTTTTAATAGGACAATTTTTTTCAATTGAGATTTCGAGCATCTTGACTTTATTTTTTCCAAATGGAACATTATCTAAAGCTCCTGGCGCCTCTAACCTTCTATATAAAGACTTAGCAACCTCGAGTTCTGGAGAAATAATAACATCTATTGGTATATTAGATTTATTATACAACTTTCCCCATTTGCCTTCTAAAAAATCTTTAGTTCTTATTCGTGCAATTTTTTTTGAAACATTAAATAGAGAGCTTGCTAACTGACATACAATCATGTTGGTTTCATCATTCCTTGTAACGGCAATAATCATGTCGGCTTTTTCTGCACCAGCATTTTCTAATACCGAGGGAAGTGTTACTCTTCCAACAATACCTTTTACATCTTGTGTATCATTAATTTTTTTAATATCATCAGATGATTGATCTATAACAGTAACTGAGTGTCCTTGGGCAGATAGTTGTTTACTTATGGAAAGACCAACTTTGCCGGCTCCACAAATTATTATATTCATTTTTAATTAATTCCTTTTATACCTAATGATTTAAGTTTTCTATGCAATGCGGATCTCTCCATTCCTATAAAATCTGCAGTTTTTGATATATTACCGTGATGCTTTTTTAATTGTGTTATTAAATACTCTTTCTCAAAATGCTCCCTTGCTTCTTTTAATGGAGATTGAAACGATTTTTCCAAAAGATCTTTATTGTCATTAATTTTTGATGAAGGATTAAGTACATCATCAATAACTTGATTTATTTTTTTTCTGTTTTCATTTGATGATAATATCGTTATTCTTTCAACTAAATTTCTCAATTCTCTAACATTGCCAGGCCAGTTATATGTATATAAACTATCATTTTTAATATCTATATCAGGTTTTTGAACGCCATTTATTTCAGAAAGTTTAGTTTTAAAATAATCTATTAACAAAGGTATGTCTTCGGTTCTTGAAGATAAAGGTGATAATTCTAGGGGCATCACATTCAAACGATGATACAAATCTTCTCTAAATTTATTCTCATGTACCAGATCACTTAAATTTTTTGATGAAGAGGAGATTAATCTAATATTAACGTTTATATCTTTTGATCCGTTTATTCTTTTGAATTTTTGATCTATTAAAACTCTTAAAAGATTAGCCTGAATTTCATAAGGTATTTCTGATACCTCATCAATCAACAAGGTTCCTTTATTTGCCCGTTCTAAAGCTCCGAAAGAAATATTGCCATCTTCCAACTCTTCTCCAAATAACTCTTTTTCATAAGTTTTTTCTTTCAATAAAGCTGCATTAATAATGACAAAAGGTTCTTTAAATCTCGAAGAATTTTTATGAATTTTTCTAGCTACTAATTCTTTTCCAGATCCAGTTGGTCCCATAATTAATACTCTACTTTCAGAAGAATGTAATTTTTCAATAATTTTCTTTATTTTGATTATTGATTGGCTTTTTCCAATAAGTTCAAAAGAATGAAATAATTTATTTTCTATTATGTCTTTTTCTTTTTTAAGAGATGCAGACTCCAGTCCTCTATTAACATAATTTAAAATCTTTTCTTTTGAAAACGGTTTTTCAATAAATTCGTAAGCTCCTAACCTTATTGCTTCTACTGCAATTTGAACTGTTGCGTGACCTGAGATCATTATTACTGGAGTAAGTTTATTTTTTTTATTAATAAATTTTAATATATCAATTCCATCTTTATCAGGTTTATCTAATTTAATATCTATTACTGCTAAATCTGGTAAACGATTATTAATTTCTAGAATTGCTTGATCATAGTTGGCGGCAGATCTTACTTTAAAATTTTGTTCCTCTAATATATTGCATATTAAAAAACGTATATCTGGATTGTCATCTATAACTAAAATTTCTCTAAACATGTTTAGGTAATGTGATCGTAATTATAATACCATTTTTTTCTTGTCGATTTTTGATTGAAAAATATCCTGAGTGCTCATTGATTATTTTTGTTACTATTGGCAAGCCTAACCCTGTACCAGATTTTTTTGTTGTAAAGTAAGGTGTCATTGCTTTTTTAGCGTCAGTAATGCCTGTGCCATTATCTATAATTCTAATGCTTATATAGTCATTAATATCATTTATTTCTATGTCAATATTTCCTTTAAAATTAGGGTTTTTTTGCAACTGTTCTAAAAAAGACTCTTCTGAATTTTTAATTAAATTTATAAAAACTCTATTAAGCTGATCTTCGTCACCTTGGATAAAAAACTTTTCATTTTTATTCACTAAATTTATAGAATTTTTAGATGTAAGTTTTATAAAATCTAAATTTTTAATAATTAATTGCATAATATCAATTTTTTTAAGAATAGGTCTTGGCATTCTCGCAAAGTTAGAAAATTCATTAACTAATTTTTCAATATCTTTAATTTGTCTATTAATAGTTTCTAAATATTTTTCAAAATCTTTACCTTCACTGGTTAATTTATCTTTATATTTTTCTCTTAGGCTATCGATTGATAATTGAATAGGCGTTAAAGGGTTTTTAATTTCATGTGCTAATTTTCTAGCCACACTTTCCCAAGCTTCATATCTTTCTGTAATAAGAAGTTTATCTTGTTGTTCTTTTAGCCTTTCAATCATTTGATTAAAATTTTTATTAAGTTGTCTTAACTCATCATCAGCTTCTATTTCAGGTACTTTTACATCTAGAGCTCCTTTGCTTATTGAGTCAGATGCACTAATTAAATTAATAATAGGTTTTGTTAATCTTGAGGCAAAATTTATGGCTATAGAAGTTGATAAAAATAATAGTAAAGTAACAACAATTATATAAACAATTGCAAATGTAACTTTAATGCCTGTTTGACTGTTTTCTACAGAATAATAAAAACTTACCGCTTGTTCAGTTTCATTTAGATATCTTAAAATTTCTTCATCAATATTTCTAGATATATACAAATATGTATCGACAAGTGATGTAAGTTTTGTCATTACACTGGTTTTATTATCTAAACTATCTGTAACAAAAACTGGTTTACCGTCTAAAGCTTGATCATAATCTTCATCTGATGGTACTACGAATTCTTCAGTAATGTCTCTAACGTCAGATAATAAAACATTCCCTAAACTATCTATTAAAAAAACATCATCTACTCTTCGTAAAATTTTTTCTGATCTTATAATCTGTTTAAATCGATTAGTGTTTGAATAGTAAAAACTAGATGCACGATTAAGACCAACGCTCATTAAAATAACATCTGATAGAACATTTTCTTTACTTTCTTCTAAATAGTTTTTAGCTACATCAAAAGAATTATTTACAGCCTTTGTAATCTGTTTGTCAAAATAGTTTTGTATTCCAAAGTTAAAAATAAATAATGAAAAAATTGCAACAATTAAAGACGGTATAACTGTAAATAATGAAAAAATAGAAATATATCTCAGGTTAGTCTGGGAGCCTTTTTTATTTTTTTTACTGGTATAATAAAATCTATAGAAATTCCTAAATATTAGAGTAAAAAAAGTAATTAACAAAAATAGATCAATAATTAATAATGTTTGTAAATTTTTATCAGTTAATGGAATGAATCCTTCGTTAATAAAGGTTAAAAAGGTAATGATCCCCATAAATATGCTCAAAAATGAAGATAAAATAATCCAATTGAAATTTTTAATTATTTTGAACATCTTAAATAACCATTAAACATCTATATAAATATTATATAAGTTAATACCATGAATTTTTGTTTAATCATTCTTGCTGGAGGAAATAGCCATAGATTTAAGTCTAATATTGCTAAACCCTATCAAAAATTGGCTGGCAAATCATTAATTGAATTAAACGTTATTAAAGCTAGTAAATTTAAACAAATTAAAAAAATTATTCTTGTTTACAACAAAAAAGACTTGAAACGAGTCAAGCTACTTAAACTTAAAAATGTGAAATTGATATTGGGAGGAGCAAGTAGAAGACAATCTACATTTAACGCTCTAAAGTATTTAATGAGACAAAATAGAATATCTAAAGTTTTAATTCATGATGTTGCTAGACCTAATTTTTCAACAAAACTTTTGAGCTAAATATTAAGAAATATGAAGAATACTAGAGCGGTTGTGCCTAAAATAAAAGTTCAAGATGCAATCAAACAAATAATAGAGTCTAGTAAAGACGAATATATTATTGGAAAAAGAAGAGACAATTTTTTTTTGACTCAAACACCTCAAGCGTTTAATTTAAAAGAAATTTATCATTTACACAAAACTAACTCTGCAAAATATAAAGATGATGATATCTCTTTATATATGGATTTAAACAATATTAAGTTTATTGAGGGAGAGAAAAACAACTTTAAAATTACTGATCAATCAGACTTTAAAAATCTTAAAAATATTTATAAATCTCAATTAAATATGGGAATAGGTTTCGATGTTCATAAATTAGTTCCTAAAAGAAAACTTTATTTAGCAGGTTTAAAAATTAAATCACCTGTGGGTACTTTAGGTCATTCTGATGGTGATCCAGTGCTTCATTCGATCATAGATGCAATTTTAGGCGCTTGTAAAATGGGTGACATTGGACAAATGTTTTCAGATAAAAGTAAAAAATTTAAAAATATAAGATCGACTATTTTACTTGAACAAATTATCAAACAAACAAAATTAGCTGGTTATTTTATAAACAACATGGATATTAATATAATCATTCAAAAACCTAAAATACAAAAATATAAAAATAAGATGATAGAAAATATTTCAAAAATTTGTGAAATTTCAAAAAAAAAAATTAATATTAAAGGAAAAACAGCTGAAAAACTTGGAGTTATAGGAAAAGAAAAAGCAGTAGCATGTGAAGTAATTGTTTCTATAGTTAAATATGATTAGAATTTTAAATTATTTATTTGTTACTTGCTTTGGAATTGGTTCTTTTAGATTTGCTCCAGGAACAATAACGTCTCTTATAACAACTGTTTTTCTTTACAGTTTATTTCATATAATTAATTTATCTAATAACACTATTTTTATAATTTTATTAATAGTTTTTATTTATTCTTTTTATGCAGTGTCTGAATATATAAAATATAATGAAAACAAAGATCCTAAAGAAGTTGTTATAGATGAATTCATCGGTCAATCTATTCCAATTTATCTTTATGAAATATCTCATGGGAATATTAAAGACCCTCAAGAAGCAGTTTTATTCTATTTATATATTTTTATCTTATTTAGGTATTTTGATATTAAAAAACCTTTTCCAGTAAGCTTCTTTGACCAAAAATTTAAAAATAGTTTCGGTGTAATATTAGATGATGTTATGGC
>Ga0233444_10006636_pt1 | contig 10283 bp, 16 predicted proteins | sample SI_124_October20_6_FD_182792 | JGI IMG/M metagenome (GOLD analysis project Ga0233444, IMG submission 182792) | Seawater microbial communities from Saanich Inlet, British Columbia, Canada - SI_124_October2016_10_MG | ecosystem: Environmental > Aquatic > Marine > Inlet | place: Canada: British...
GAGCTCGGAGTTTCTTTTAATGAGGTATACAAACGTACTAATACTTCTTATAAGCCCTATCCTAGCGGCAATAGCGATTACAAGTCTGCCTCATCTGTTGAACGCATCGAAGCATTTATCGATCTTGGTGTGGACGATCCTGTACAATATGAGGATGAAACTGGAGAAGTTGAATATAGTGTTGCAAAAGCACATGTAACTAAGTTGTTAGAAGAACATTCATCATCAGCTGTATTAGGAGACGCATAATGAAGAACTTAATATTTTTAGTTACCTTAGTAGTATCATCTCTTGCTTTCGGGCAAGAGGAGGTACCCTATGATGCACTAGGTGCATGGTATAACACAGAAGGAGAAATACTTGTAATAAAGAGAAATGCCAGTAAAATTATGTTTACTAGAAAAGATGCAACTAGAGTACTTGCAACTGGTGAAATAACTATGGTTAACGGTGATATGCACATTAACAGATATGATACAGAAGATGCATACAGATTAGGTCTATTTATAGGTAATGAAACAATGGTAATAAATAAACCAAATTCAGTAAGAGCTTGGTTATGGATTAGAATTTAATAAAATAATGCGGGGTGGAGAAGTGGTATCTCGCCGGGCTCATAACCCGGAGGTCGTAGGTTCGAATCCTGCTCCCGCCACTAAAGTATGAAGGAAAATTATATATGCGCAGTTCCTTTTACGAGCCTTGAAGTACATGATCATAAAAGATTTTTATGTTGTGCTTCCTGGCTCACTAAGTATTTACCAGAGGATAGTCCGCCAAAAGAAGCATGGAATTCACAAGAAGCAAATGAAATTCGAGATTCTATTTTAGACGGTAGTTATAAGTTTTGTAATAGTAACCAATGTCCTTTTTTAGATAAATTAAAAAAAGGTAGTTCTCATGCTCCTTTATATTCAAAAGATGATCTTCCTTATTGGTTAGAAAAAACTATTAAAACCTACAAAAATAAGAAAGAAATAAAACCAAGAGTAGTACAGTTTTCATTTGACCAGTCCTGTAATTTAAAATGTCCTTCTTGTAGAATTAAAATAATTACAGCAAGTAGTAAAAAAATTAAAGAAGTCAAAGCTACTATAGAGGAAATAGAAAATGATTTTGCTGATTCTATTACTTCACTATATGTTACCGGATCTGGAGATCCGTTTATATCAGTAGGATTTAGAGATTTTCTTCGTAACTTTGATAAAAGTAAATACCCTAATCTTAAGAATATACATTTACATACTAATGCTACTAAATGGAATAAAAAAATGTGGGATTCTATGTCTAATGTTCATGATTTAGTCAAGACCTGTGAAATATCTATTGATGCAGGAACCAAAGAAACCTATGAAACTAAAACTCGATTAGGTGGTAATTGGGATGAGTTGATAGAAAATTTAAAATTTATATCTACTATACCTACTATTCAAAGCATTAAACCTTCCTTTGTAGTTCAGAAGCACAATTATAAAGAGATGCAAATTTTTTACGATCTTATGATGGAAATATTTGGAGCGAGATGCCGTCCTTTTTACGGTAAAATAAACAACTGGGGTACATTTACTGATGAAGAGTATAAATTTCATAAAGTTTGGGATAAAGAACATCCTGAATTTAATCTATTTATTAAAGAAGTAAATAATTTGTTCCCAAGTGCAGGAGCATGGAGCAATTTGGAGGAGTATATAACAAGAGAAACTAGTTACGCTATATAGGTTATGATAAAATTAGGCATATCAGCTTTCTACCATGATTCAGCAGCAGCTTTGTGCATTAATGGTAGGATAGTAGCAGCAGCAGAAGAAGAAAGATTTACTGAAGTAAAGCATGACTATAGGTTTCCTGTTAGAGCTATTAGATACTGCTTAACAGAGTCTAAATTAAGACTTAACGATATTAACGAAATACATTGGTATGAAAGCCCCGAAAAAAAAGACGATAGAGTCAGTACTACGTTTTCTAAAAAACCCTTTAGAACGTTTTTTCTTAACAGGAAGTATAAAAAATCCAAAAAGCATCAAAATCCGGAACGTATTTTCAAATCTATGGGCTACACCGGCAAAATCATTTATCACGATCATCATGATAGTCACGCTGCTTTCTCTTATTTTACTAGCAACTATACTGATTCAGCGATACTCACTGTCGACGGTGTTGGAGAGTGGGAAACAACTACTATCTCAATAGGTACAGGAAAATATATAAAGAAATTAGAGTCAATTAATTTTCCTAATTCATTAGGAATGTTATATAGTACTATAACTTCCTATTTAGGGTTTAAACCTAATGAAGGAGAGTATAAAGTCATGGGACTAGCTCCTTACGGTAACCCAGAAAAATATCTACATAAATTAAAAGAAATAATAACTCATAAAAATAACAAATACTATTTATCTCAAGAATATTTTACATGGGAGTATTCTGATAAAATAATGTTTAATAAAAGACTATGTCGGTTACTAGAATTACCACCAAGACTGCCGGAAGACACCTTAACTCAGGATCACAAGGATCTAGCAGCATCCTTACAGAGATTTTACGAATTGGAATTTTTGAAATTAGTAAAAAGAGCAAAAGATCTTACAGGATCGGAAAATTTATGTTTAGGCGGAGGATGCGCTTATAACGGAGTAGCAAACGCTTTAGCATATAAGTACTTTAAGTCAATACATATACCATTTGCACCTTCTGATGCAGGTTCAGCTATAGGATCGTGTCTTGATAAACATACTAAAGTAAGCCCTTACCTAGGACCTAGTTATACTGATAAAGAAGTAAAAATGGCTTTATCTGAATTCTACGGTAAATTAACCGGTTTTAATTTAACTTACGACAAACTCATTTCTACAACAGCAGAGCTTATACACTCTCAGAACATTATTGCATGGTTTCAGGGCAGTATGGAATTTGGAGCACGAGCTTTAGGAAACCGTTCTATATTAGCATCTCCTATCAATCCTAAAATGAGAGAAAGGTTAAATTTTGTTATCAAAAAACGAGAAGGATTCAGACCTTTTGCTCCTTCAGTAATTGAAGAAGATGCTGGCAAGTATTTTGACATCAAAGAAACAGTTCCTTATATGAATCAAGTAGTTAAAGCTAAAATTAAAACTTTACCTGCAGCAACCCATATTGATAGTACTTGTAGAGTTCAAACAGTAAATAAAGAACAGAATAGTAAGTATTATGACTTACTTCAAAAGATTAAAGCTCTATCTGGAAAAGGAGTAGTGCTTAATACCTCATTTAATCTTAAAGATCAAACTATAACCGTCTCTCCTAGGCAGGCTATACAGAGATATCTAGATTCAGATATAGACTTTTTAATAATTAATAATTTTTTAATAAAACGTAATGATAAAGTGGATAAAAGCAAAAATTTGGGCATGGAAAAAAGAAAAAGAGTATCGTAAAAAACTTAAGGAACTTAAAAAGCGAGATCCCTTTACTTATAAGAATTTCTAGGCTATTTATAGTATATACTGTTAATCTATGGCAACTTTTACAGAAAAACCTATTAAAGATACGTACTATAGGGTAGTACAACTTGACGACGGTGGACAAATCCAAAACGGATTAGGTCATCCTTTATCAGGGTCACTCAGAATCTCAGGTTCTGTTCATATAACCGGTAGTAGCACTATAGGTGGAGATCTAGATGTAACAGGTAAAGTTACTGCTAGGGAATTTATAGCAACTACAGTTTCATCTTCAGTATTATTTGAATCTGGTTCATCCCAATTTGGTAATAGTCTAGATGACAGTCATATTTTTACTGGAAGTATACATCAAACAGGTAGTTTAACAATATCTGGTAGTATTGATACTAGCGGAAGTTTAACTATTCAAAATACTATTACAGCTGATAGAGGTGTAATAGGAGGTATATTTTATAATCCAAATACTATAGAAGAAAATATTAATATACCAATTAACCAAAACGCCAGATTATTTGGACCAACTGTAACAATTGATAATGGAAAATTAGTTACTGTAGGGGCAGGATCAATTTTAACAATTTTATAAAATGAGCAAATTAAAAGTAAATCAAATAGAAGCACAAGCAGGATCTAATGTATTCTTAACAGGTTCTTTGACTGTTTCTGAAACAATTATCGCTAGAGAAGTAAGAACTTCTATTACTAGCTCTCAAATACTAGTATCAGGGAGTACTAAGTTTGGAGATACTGCAGACGATAGTCATCAATTCACAGGTTCATTAAGTGTAACGGGATCTGTTAATTTTGCTAATACAGCTACTATCACTAGCACTTTATCACTAGGAAACTACTCAGATGTGTCAGCATCATTAGATACTGCCGAAGATACGATTACAGCAAACTCAGCTTCAGCAGCAACTGCACTTACTTCTTTATCATCTTCAGTTGATACTCACCTTGATGCAAATATCTCAGCTCTTAGTAGTTCAACAGATAGTCATTTAGATAGTGAAATTAGTTTGCTAAGTGCATCAGTTGATACTCATCTAGATGCTAATATTACAGCTCTTAGTAGTTCAACAGATAGTCATTTAGATAGTGAAATTAGTTTGCTAAGTGCATCTGTAGATACTCATCTGGATTCTAATATTTCAGCACTTAGTTCATCTGTAGATACTCATCTGGATTCTAATATTTCAGCATTAAGTAGTTCAGCTGCTTCTCAAAGAATTTCAGAAGATACAGTTTTATCTGGTTCAGCTCATACCCAGAGATTAGCTATATCTTCATCAACTGCTACAGCTTTAAGATCAGAATATGTAGCAGCAGATTCAACTTTATCAGCATCAGCCCACACCCAAAGAATTTCAGAAGATACACTAGTATCAAGTTCATTTGCTACTACTCAAGGAGCTCAAGATACTAGATTAACTGCTATAGAAGCAGCAACAGGATCATACGCATTATCAGCTACTTCAGCAACAACAGGGAGTAATACTTTTACAGGTAACACTATTATAAGTTCTTCAGTACTACTAACTCTACAGCCGGTAGAAACACTTACTGGAGGCGTAGCTACAGGATCTTTACAAATATCCTCTAGTGGCGACATATACATTTATAATGGTGGAGCCGGAGCAGATAGTGGAGTAGTTGGATGGGCTAAAATTAATGTAACTAATTAATGCCAGTCGGTAATAGAGATTACGTTAAAATAATACACGCACATCAGGCAAAACATAGTGAATATTCTTCCTCCGGGTGTGGAGACTATGATTATTTGTTTATTATTGATTATATACTTACTAATGAACCTAAGTGTATAGTAGAATACGGCTCAGGCTATTCTACTTGGTTAATAAACGAATTAATTAACGACTACAAATTAGATATTTACCTTATTTCACACGAAGACTCCCAGCAGTATTTAGAATGGATATTAGCTAATTTGTACGTCCCTAGAGAAGTAATAAATCTCACTCCAGTCAAAGCATGTCCAGAACTAGATACAGATATTTTTAAGGTTGGAAAGTATAATGATAATTTGGAAGCGTACCCTGAGGTAGAAATGGTTATTACCGACGGTCCTGGCCCATGCCAAGCAGGTGACTTTAACGTAACTGATAACTACAGGTTAATTTGTGAATATCAGGATACTAAAATTCCTCACTGGATTGACGGAAGAAAATTTACTAAACAATATTACAGAGAATTAGGATATGGAGATAAAATTCTTCATTATTAGTTTGTAGAAAGAATTATATTTACTATATTATAATAATAATATGACTATAGTGTCGTAGCACCACTTTAAAAACACTAAAAATGGTAGAATTAAAAGAAGTCGAGAAAGATCTCTATGATGTGGAGTCTCGCAGAATGACGGAAGAGCAATACTTAGCGAACCGTAGACATCAAAACAAACTTACACCCCCAGAACCGTTAAACTACCCTGATGCAAGGAAGCACCAGATAGTATCGTTTATAAAATCCGGTATTCGAATATTAGGATATTGTTTTATACCTTTTAGTTTGGTAGCCTCAGCTATTCTTCTTATATTATCTGAAATAGTAGGTATAATAGAAGAATTAGTATAATGGGAAAACATAAATCAACAAAAGTATTTGACGGATTTAGTACTTGTTTCCGTCAATGGAAAGCAACCACTACTCATTGTCAGTTCTTACATGGATATGGGGTTTCCTTTAAACTGTATTTTGAAGGAGATTTAGATCATCGAAACTGGGTATGGGACTTCGGAGGTATGAAAAGAGCTAATGGTAATATAGACGGCATGTCTCCTAAAGCTTGGATGGACTATATGTTCGACCATACTGTTATAGTAGCAATTGATGACCCTGCGTTAGAAACATTTAGAGAAATGGATAAACAAGGATTTATTCAGTTGAGAGAGGTTGAAGCAGTAGGTGCAGAAAAGTTTGCTGAGTTTCTATTTAAAAAACTTAATCCTTTTATTGAAGAGGAGACTCAAGGTAGAGTTAAAATTACTAAAGTTGAGTTTAGAGAGCATGCTAAAAATTCTGCTATATATACTTCTTAATATGTCCTTAGGATTTTTATGTACTACAGTAGTTGGTGAAAAACATAATAACAAATATTCTAAACGTATTAATAATTACGGAAGTGATGTAAGTATTGATGTACTAACGGATATGCCTGAATTATACCCTAACTGTAAGACTACCTTATATAGCAGAGAGGCTTTTAGTTATTACGATAAGATGATGTTCCTTTTAGATTCTGTTAAAGCTTATAAATCTAGAGTAACCCACATAGATGTAGATTGGTTTTATAATATAGATTATAATACTAAAGTAGAAGAAGATACTTTTTATACTTACCATATTTTTGATTATAACCAACCTAAAGAAACTTCTCGAAGTCCTAACAATTATCAGTTACTAGTTCGAGTATTAAATACTATATTATATAATAATGGTTATGATTCTGCCAAATGTAAACATCTCATAGGAGAGGCATTTATGTCATTACCTTATTTAGATAATTTTAGTGAATTATACGATAGAGTTAAAAGTATGCAGATAGATTTCGAAACTAAACTTAACAATAGTACTGGATTTGGTAGTAGGTATAATAAGTACCAAAATACAGGAGTAGGTTATAACGAAGGAATGGCTTTAACAGTAGTTATGGATTACTTAGGTATGAAATATGAAAAATTACACGAAAAGAAATTTTATAAAACACGAAATATATGAGTTTAGGTAGAATAGAAGATTACGATAAGAATTTACCGATTGTAGAAATCTATACTGCTGTTCAATCTGAAGGTTCAAGAGCAGGGTACCCTACTGTAGTTATTAGAACTACTGGATGTACACATAGATGTTACTTTGGAGAAGGAGGATGGTGTGATAGTTGGTATACTTCTATACATCCAGAAAAAGGTAAATATTCATTTAACGATATTATAAAAGCATATGATGATAATCCTCATATATCAGAAATGATGTTAACTGGAGGAAGTCCTACCATGCATAAAAAATTAGTAAACGAATTAACACATTTAGCAAATGAAAGGAATATCTTCATTACTATGGAAAATGAAGGTAGTCATTTTTTACCTACTGATTATCCTATTAATCTATTATCAATTAGTCCGAAGTTTAGTAATTCGGTTCCGGTACTCGGTGTTGAGACGCCTGAAGGCAAGATTACGGATGAAAGAATGATTAAACAGCATAATAAATTTAGACTTAATTATCCTGCTATTAAAGAAAGTATCAAGTATCACTCAGACTATCACTTAAAACCTGTTTGGGACGGTAAAGATGAAGGAGCATTAGAGGAGATTATGGATTGTATTGATCAGTTAGATGTTCCTAAAGACAAAGTATGGTTTATGCCAGCTGGAGATACTAGAGAGGCATTACAAAAATCTTATCCTGTTATGTTCGATTGGGTAAGAGATAACGGATATAGATTAACTTGGAGACCACATATTATAGCATTTGAAGATCAAAGAGAAGTATGAGACTACTATTAATTTTAATACTAACGTTTGGTAACTTTGCTGAAAAAAGAGCATATAAAGTTCTTGGTAATTATTATGAAAATGAGGTAGTATTACTTAAAACTAATACTAATGTACCAAACGGTACCTTATACGAAGTCGCAGGAAAAACTGATAAAGTATATATTGGGTATTCTCCTTCTAAGTTTGATGATTTTGATTATATGGTATTATTCGATTCTAGTAATAAAATTAAATTAGTAAGAGTTCTAATTTATAGAGAAAACTACGGAGGAGAAATAGGATCAAAAAGATGGTTAAAACAATTTATAGGTATGACTGAACCTAAAAATTATGTAGACGCAATATCAGGAGCTACAATATCAGTCAACAGTATGAAATATAGTATTAATAAATTAATTAAATCGTTATGAGAGTAGGAAGTCAATTCCCAGACATTAATGTAAAGGCAATAAATGCCGACGGTGATGAGTTAACAATTAACTTATCTAAACCGCAAATACCAACTGTATTATTTTGGTACCCGAAAGATTTTACTTTCGTATGTCCAACTGAGATACATGCATTTCAGGCTAAACTGAAAGATTTCAATGATAGAGGTTATCAAGTTTTAGGAGCCTCTTGTGATACTGCAGAGGTACACTTTGCATGGTTAAATACACCTAAAGATAATGGTGGGATAGAAGGAGTAGAATTTCCTTTACTAGCAGATACAAGAAGAGCATTATCTAAAAAATTAAGAATTTTAGATTACGAAACTGAATACTACTTTGATGAAAAGACCCCGGATATTGAAGATAGAGTTATTCAAGATGGAGATAATGTTACTTATAGAGCTACTTACCTTATAGACGGTAGTGGTAGAATTTTTCATCAATCAGTTAATGATATGCCGTTAGGTCGTAACATAGATGAGCTACTTAGACTTATAGATGCTAAGTCTCATAATGATAAGCATGGAGAAGTTTGTCCAGCAAATTGGTCGGAAGGAAAAGATGCATTATTAGCATCAAGAGAGGGAGTTAAAGACTATTTATCTAAGTAATATGGCACAGTACAGAGTTATAAAAATGTTAAAGGCCGAATTCAAGGCAAAAAAGGAGAAAGCTTTACTAAGTTTAGAGCTACTCACTGAAAATCCTGCTGGAATAGGAGACCACTCAACTGAAGACTTTTATAAAAATGCAGAAGAAGCAATATCAGCATTAGCTGAAGCAGATGACGTTTTAGAAACCATAGAGAGATATTTTTCTGAATGAGACTCCCAGTTATAAAACACCTAAGCAATTTTATTCAAACAAACGACGAAGACTATATAACCGAAACTCTGGAAGTATTCGAGGATCTTATAGATGCTAGAGGAATTAAAGATGAAGAGTTAGATGTTATTGGTGAGCTTATGTCTAATATGGAAGGAGCTTTAGAAGTCCAGAAACTTATTAAAAGCGGAATGACTCAAAAAGAAGCATTAAATGATTTTATGAAACGTGTAATGTCTGTAGGTAAATGAGTTATATAATTGGTAAACCGTGTGTAGCAACTTGTGATACTGCCTGTGTAGCAGTTTGCCCAGTTGACTGTATACATGGACCGATAGATGTAGAGGGCAGAGGAGAAGAAGTTAAAGGTATGACTATAGGTCCTGATGATATGCTTTATATAAATCCTGACGAATGTATAGACTGCGGTGCTTGTTTACCAGAATGCCCTGTTGATGCCATCTATGAAGATGAGGAAGAAGCTATTGAAAAAGATGGTACGGACGAATATGTTAAAAGAAACTACAAATTCTTTGGTTTAGAATATGTAGGGTAAGTGTTATGTTAATGTTTAATTTAATTTTAATCTAAATCAACGAAAATGAAAAAACTCGTTAGTGTGCTGTTAATATTTTTAGCAGTTGGAGCTTACGCTCAAGAAACAAGTACAGAGTCTAAGACTATCTTAGTTGAGAACTTAGAAGAGGTTGTAGTGTCTTCTCGTGTTATTGATGTCGCAAAAGAAAGAGAGACACCAATCGCCGTAAGTACTATTTCCGCTCAAGAAGTACTCCTCAAAGTAGGAAACCAGGAGTTTCCGGAAATTATGAACAAGACACCCGGTGTGTATGCTACTAAACAAGGAGGAGGATACGGTGACAGTCGTATTTCTTTAAGAGGTTTTAATCAGCGTAATACTTCATTCCTAATTAACGGTCAACCCGTTAATGATATGGAAAATGGTTGGGTGTATTGGTCTAACTGGCAAGGATTGACAGACGTGACGTCTAGCATCCAAATCCAACGTGGCCTAGGTGCCACTTCTCTAGCAGTTCCTTCAGTCG
>Ga0233444_10006637_pt1 | contig 10281 bp, 5 predicted proteins | sample SI_124_October20_6_FD_182792 | JGI IMG/M metagenome (GOLD analysis project Ga0233444, IMG submission 182792) | Seawater microbial communities from Saanich Inlet, British Columbia, Canada - SI_124_October2016_10_MG | ecosystem: Environmental > Aquatic > Marine > Inlet | place: Canada: British...
GCCACCGGGGCGCGCCCGGCCCGTTGGGTGCGTACTCGTAGCTCAAGTGCTCGGGCGCGCCCCGTTGGCGTCGAGGGCGGCCCTGCGGGCCAGCGCCGCGCCAGCCGGAGCTGGGGTGGGTAATCGACCAACGCGTCGACGAGCGCGTCGTTGGCTGGTTGGTTGCCTCCCCCAGCTCCGGCTGGCGCGGCGCTGGCCCGCAGGGCCGCCCTGGGCGCCAACGCGGCCTTTCGGCGCCTTGTCGCCGTGTTCGGCGGCGTTGTCCAGATTGCGGTGTGCGTCAGTGCCTCGCTCAGACGCTCAGCGCTCACACACGCTCGCTCACGCTCGCTCTCAGAATGGGAAAGCCATCCGCATCGCCCTCGATCTCGGACACCGCCGTCGTCGCCATGGCCGAGCTCGCCACGCACAGCGACTTCAACGCCTTCCGTGCCAAGAACACCAACAACACCAAGGAGCGTCTCCAGCACGAGCTCGACTACATCACCTGGGCCATAAACAAGAAGTTTGCCGGTGACGATGCCAGCCTGAGCACCCTCCACGGCATCTTTGAGGATGCGCGCAGGAGCGCCACCAAGGACTGGCCCTCGTGGACGGTCGGCGCTGCCTCGTCGGCTGGCATGAAGCGCGCGGCGCAGGTGCACCCCGATCTCGCGCTCTCGAGCGACGATGATGAGGACGAGGCCCAGCCGATTGGCAAGGGCAAGGCCAAGGCCAAGTCGGCCAAGGTGGCTAAGACTGCCGACGACTCGGAGACCAAGCGCAAGGGTGGCCTCAACGGCCTGACCTACTTCATGTCTCGTAAGGTGAACCGTGACGCCGTCCAGCATCTGGGCCACGGTGGCGCCGATACCATGACGACGCTGCGCTTCTGCTTCGACAAGTTTGGCACTGTCCAGAAGGACGCCTGGCAGCGCCTGTCCTGCGTCGTCAACTTCCACCACGACGAGCACCGCGAGGAGGTGTCTAAGACTGTGCCTGCCGACAAGCTCAACAAGGAGCTCAACGCTCGCTGGGAGGCTATCATGAACAACGACGCGCAGCTCGTCGACTACGTCACGCGCTGGGAGCAGCAGGACAAGAAGAGCCGCAAGGTGACGATTCCGCCGCCGGCGCTCATCCTGCCTCACGAGGGCCCCGAGTGCCCCAACACCTACCCGCGCTCGGACAATACCGTCATCGACTACACGATCAAGAAGAAGTACAAGACGGGCTCCAAGGCGGGCGAGGAGTACACCGAGCAGGAGCTTGCTAACGAGCGCTACGAGCGCGCGCAGGGGCGCCTCGCCAAGCAGAAGGAGAACAACGCGGCGATTGCCGCGGGCAACGCCTTCGCCGATGGCGAGGACGATGCCGTCCCCGCCGATGGCGCTGCCGCCGCCCAGGAGGAGGAGGAGCAGGAGCCCGAGATCATGAGCGGCGAGACCGATGACGACGAGGCGTCGGCTGACGGCGAGAAGTAGGCGCCTTTAGAGGACACGGCTCGTGCGTGTCTGTTTACCATGTCGTAGTGCATCTCTTCCTCTGAATGTCGTTGTTGTCCTTGTACATTTCCTTGTGATTGTCAATGGTTGGCTGGTTACCTACCCCACCTCCGGCTGGCGCGGCGCTGGCCCGCACGACCGCCCGGCGGCTCGCGCTAGCCCTCCCGTGCACTTTGTACCCCTGATGACGACGATTGTGTAGACACATCACACGCGAGCTTGCGTCGTGCGCGCAGAGGGGGTTTGAGGGCGAGGCACGCGCGCCACAAAACCCACACGATGGTGTTTCACCAAAAGTGGGAGACAATGACCGATGGCCAAAAGCAACAGCTCGTGCAACTGCACAAGCAGTGGTCGTTGCGGCTCTCAAATGTACACGACCCAAAACGTCCCACGCGCCCGGGCATCCTCAACCTGACCGACAGCGACGAGCCCAACGTCGAGGACTTTGACAACTGGCCGCGCAGGCTCATGCATCACCAGATCGTCTGCATCCATCGGTTCTTCTCCAAGGATCTGGACCTCTCGTTCTGGCAACGCAAGGTCTCCACACTCGCCCTGCACGACATGGGCACCGGCAAGACCATCACCGCCATCGCCGCCATCGCCGCCGTCCACAAGCTCGTACCGCGCCTCGAGGACTTTCGTGTGATGATGGTGGTGCCTCTCAGCGTCCTCACGATCTGGTGCGAGACCTTGAATCGGTGGACTGCGCTCGGCGCCAAGATCGTCAAGGTCGAGGAGGCCAGTCAGATAACGGCCGAGACGCTCAAGGGACCGGTCGTCATTGTGACTACCAAGGACGTGCTCGTCTGTGCTTACAAGACCTTCATGCACTACAGGAAGGATGCCGAGGAGTGGTTCACCGCCAATAACAAGCGCAGGACGCGTCCGGGCTGGCTGTCGGGCACCGACCCCAGCGCCCACCACTCGGCCAAGGAGCGGCTCCGGCGCAGCGAGGCGATGAAGGCAAACAATGGCGTGCTGCCGCCTCACCCGCTGTTTGCGCACATTGACGCGTGCGCCCAGACCAAGTGCCCCGACATTGGCTTCACCGAGGCCAACCCGTACCCGGTGCCACCCCACCACCCCATCTTCACGCACGCGTTTGCCTTTGTGGGCGTCGACGAGATCCACGACGCCTCCAATCCGAAGACGCAGTATGGTTCCGTCCTCCTCAAGGTCACCCGTTCGGCGGCCTACGTGATGGGGTACTCGGGCACCCCCGTGCGCTCCAAGCCGTCGCAGGCCGCCGATCTGGTCAAGACGCTGAATCTGCAGGGCCGCGATGGCCAACTCGCCTGGCTCCAGGAGCGAATCCGTTGGCAGGTCCGTGGCAAGGGCAAGAACTCCATCCGCCATGACACTATCAACGCGTTTCACAAGCACGGCTGTGACCGCGTCAACGACACCAATATTAGCCTCACGGAGAAGAAGCCAGTCCATGTCCGGTTCTCCCCATGGATTGGCCGCATGCCCGACGGCACCATTCACGAGGCACATATTACGCGTCACAACGCGTACCTCAACCGCGCTCAGCAGAAGGCGATCGACGCGGCCAACGGAGGTGCGCGCGACGAGGAGTACCGCGCCTCGCTCATGTCCTGCTTCAATTCGTCGGCACAGTTTTGCATGTCGGGCGTGCTCGGCATGCACACCGCGAGCGGCTTTGGCAAGAACAAGCAGCTCTACGACGAGGCCCTCAAGCAGCCGTCGGAGCAGATGCGGCTCATCTGGCGCCTGATCCGCGATCGCCAGACGCAGGGCCACGGGCGCATCGTCATCTACAGCGAATCGGTCGTCATGCTCGAGCTGCTCGCCAACCAGCTGACCGTGTGGGGCGAGTGTGGCAAGCTCGCGCTCTTCACGGGCAAGTGCACTCTCGCCCAGCGCGACGCCAAGGTGGCCGAGTTTCTCGATCCAGCGACGCCGCGCGGCGTCTTGTTCATCAGCCAAGCGGGCGCCGTCGGCGTCACCCTCTGTCCCGGCTGCGACACCCTCTTTGTCGTCGGCGACATCCCGTGGACGTACGCCGAGCTCATGCAGGCCGTTAAGCGCGTGCACCGCATCACCCAAGACAAGCCGGTTGAGATTGTCTACTTTGAGCCTATCCGCTCAATCATCAAGGTCAAGTACGAGGCGCACCGCGAGGAGGAGGAGAAGCTCTACCCTGCGGTCCTAGACAACGACTTTAGCAACTTTGACGAGGGGCCGGTGGACGAGTGGCGCTTGCGCAACTCGGCCACGCTCGATATGGCGACCGTCAATGAGTGGGACGGCTGCTACGGCAACACGACGACTGAGAGGGACCGTCTTGCGCAGTGGCAGGCAGACTACCTGTTGGCGGAGGGGCAGGGCAACCCGCTGCCAGAGAAGCCACTCGAGCTTGTCATTGAAGATCCTGTTCTGGCCGACGACTACGACATCCAAAAGCTGTGGCCATGCTCCTTTCCCGTGAAGGACTTTGTCGAGCCGCCCTGTGAGGCGTACCCGAGTCCTCTCAAGTTGAACCCCAAGACCGTCGTTGTGCAGGACAAGAATAAGACGCAGGCGAAGCGCAAGGTGAAGATTGAGGACGACTCTGAGTACGACTCGGACGACTTGCTTGAGAATGAAGCGGTGGCCATCCAGAAGGCACACGTCGCTAAGAAGCCGCGCCGAATCCCGGTGCCCATGACCAAGGAGGAGCAGTCCGATCTTGACAAGCAGCGCATCGAAGCCATGCGCAAGCTCTTGTGGGCCGACGACGACGCCGACTCGAGCGACGAGGAGTGAGGCTACTTTTCCTTAAACGGGGTGCCGCACCCCGTTTAAGGGGGTGTACAGAGTGCTCGGGGCTGTCAAAAGGCTCGCTTTTTACGTTGGCGGCGTGGGAAGGTTGGGAAGGTGATCGCTTTTCTAGATCTGGCAAGAAAAAGCACTTTTGAATTCTAAAGTTAACTGCTTTTCTTGCGCCGTTCTTACTTTTTCTGGGGCCCGTGCACGACTGGCGGCAGATGGATCTCGAGACAATCACACGAGATCACTAGGAGATCCACCTGCCGTCACTTGTGCACCGACCCCAGAAAAAGTAAGAACGATCCAAAAAAAGCAGCTAACTTTAGAATTCAAAAGTGCTTTTTCTGCACAGATTTAGAAAAGCGAGCGGCTGCCAAAAAGTTGCCGCTTGCGGTGTGCGTGCGCGGTGTTGCGTGCCTCAAACGCGTGCTCGCGCCACCATGCCACGCGTGTGCAAGTCGAAGGTTGACCTCTTCCGGATGCTGCCGCCGGAGTTGCTCAACGGCATCGTCGACAGCGTGCGCCGCGACGATGCCGGCAACGAGACAATCCCCGGCCACGTGGCCGGCGCCCAGCTGCGCGGCGCGTCCAAGTTTCTGCAGGAGGCGAGCGACGCCCTTGAAAGTGAGCTTGACGGGGACTGGACCGTCCAAGAGTTTCAGCACGGCTTCTTCAACGACACAAACTTCACCGCGATCAACTCCTTCAGGGGCGGCAAGCGCTTCACGCCGCTGCCGACAAACGGAACCGAGACGGACCAAATGCAGCTCCACCTCGTGCGAAAGCCGTCCACGGGCGCGCTCAAGGCGTTCATGTCCAGGCCCTCTGGACACGCTGACAACCCCACAGACCACGCGCACTCGGCCACCAAGCCGCGCGAGTACATACTGAGCCTGAAGGGGCTCACGCAGGTGCTCTCGGGACACAATGCCGAATTTGATACGCGCCTGATGCACATTGACGAGGTCAACTCTGGCAAGGAGGTGCGAGTCAAGGGAGAGGACATCAACAAGACGCTCGAGCATCAGAGCGTCAATGCGTGGCTGCTCGTGAGCAACGAATACCAAGGCATTGCGCCGTTCACGGGCCGCGTCATCAATGAGGACGTCATGATCGGTTACAAGGTGGTGATGGTGCCCAATCAAATGGGGACGCAGGCCTGGAAGCACGTGATCACGCCCACAATCACCTTGATGCCAAGTCGAGCATCATCGCCTAGGCGGACCGCAAACATACCACTCAACCTCGACGACGGCCGGCCCGGTGAGCCGGTCAACGTGCATCGCACGGCAGTCGAACGGGCAAAGAAGTTGACGGTGTCGCCGCTCACCATCGTCGCCGGCTACCATGACGCACCGCTCGTGGCGGAGTGCCGTCACGCGCGCGAGTACGAATCGGAGCCCGCCCGCTGGCTCACCAGCCTCTACCGCATTCCCGCGAGCGTCGTCCAAGAAAAGCCCACTCGGGCCAACCCCTCCGCCGGCCTGCGCACGCGTGCCACGTGCGCGATCCTCTCAGTCGATCAGGCCATCGAGATCACGCCGCGCGACGCGAGCGGGCAGATTGTCGTCCGCCGCTGCCCCACGCCGGCCGAGGAGGCGGAGCACGAGCGCCGCGTCAGCCTCTACAAGCGCGGCGGTCCGGCGGCGGCCGTCGCGCGCCCGCGCGCCTCGGCCGAGGACGCGCGCGCCAAGATGAAGCCACAAATCGCCGAGCTCAAAGGCACCTACAACTCGGGCCGCCTGGAGGCGCGCATGCAGCCGTGGGAGTCCAAGCAGGGCGAGGAGGACGGCGACTGGGTCGATGAGCAGTACGCCACCATCCTCGCCGAGGGCGAGTCGATGAACGACGATGACACGGACGACTGCGATTACATGCCCAAGGCCAAGATGAAGAAGATTGAGCCAACGCCAGCGCCCAACGTCTCAGCGCTCCGCCGGTTTGTTGTGATCTCCGATGACGAGGACGACGAGGCGCCCGCGCCGCCGATGACCTTTCGCGAGAATGCGATGCGCGTCCTCGACGCCGTCTTTGACAGCGACGACGACTGAACCGTGGGTGGGGTGGTGGGGACAATCGAGTGTCTTTTTTTTAAAACACCCACAATCACCTTATCAACTACGTGTAAGAACTCAACGCATACTCTCTAGCAACAAACGTCAGGGCCGTCGCCATCAGCGCGACCAGGTGCCACACACCGTGCGAGGTCATCACGCAGCCCGGCCCATTGGGGCTTGGACAAGCAAGGCACTGGTGCTTGCCCTCGGCGAGCTGCTTGTTGGGCCATTTGAGGATATTATCGAGAATCATGCCAAAGACGATTGCCACAAAGGCCACTGCTTGCAGGGTGAGAACCACAGCGGCCACGCTGGGCTCTAGCGTCATGACCGCCGCCGGAACGCTCATAAAATAGGACGACGACAACAACAGCGACGTCGTCTCTCGCAGTTGCGAGTGGTGGAGGTCGTGGTGCCCGCGCGAGAAGAGACCGTGGCTGAGGATGCACCCCTGCTCATTGCTCGTCGCAAATGACACGTCGAGCCAGCTGTCCTCCTTTGTCACGCGGTGCCGTCGCCACAGAAAGAAGACGACCACGACGGTGCCCGCAATCGGCAGGTCGATGATCGTGACAACGGGCACGTTGGCAAACCCACGGGTTGCCACGGCAATATCGGCCGTGGCGGTGAGCACAATCCCCAAGTAGATGGCGAAAAAATCCAAGAAGCGCGTAAAGTACGCAATCGTGGCGTCGGGCGCGGTGCTGTGGTAGACGGATGAGGAAAAGAAGACAAAACAAGTCCCAAAGGCCGCAATCGTCGTGAAGATTTGTGCCACCTCCAGGTTGTTTCCTGGAATGGCCACGCGCACGATGGCGTAGGTCAGGTACAGCACGGTTCCCACAATGTGCGACCACGCCGAGAACCGCTCATAGTGGCCAGTGGGTCCGATGAGCGCCGACCAGATTGTGGTCGGCTTGCCACTCATGTGCCGCGGATTGCTGCACAGGACGCCGCGCACCACCTCGAGCAACCGGCTGCATCCCGTCTTCCGATACCGCGACGGGTCATTTGGGTCGCGTTCGCCCACCTCGTACTGATCGATGAAAACGCACACGTCTTGCTGCGCCTTGGCGTCGTCCATGCGGCGGTCGCCTACAATGTGCGCGCGCATCGCGCGCGCCGCGTCGGCCACGGGCGCGGGCGCAACGCGGCCGACCACCTCGAGCCCTTGGGCGGCGCTGCCCACGGAGGCCGAGAGCAGCGAGGAAAAGTCGAGTCGAAATCCAACCACTGGGCCACTGGGCGTGAGCGCCCTCGGTGGTGCCACAGGAGCCGTCGGCACTACCGACGGGCCCATCACCATCGGTGGCTCTTGAAAGCGCAAGCTGAGCCCGCCAGACGAGGCGCTAGCAGAAGCGGCCGTCACCGGCAGCGCGGTCATATCGCTGCTGCTCGACGCTCCGACAAGCGGTCGCGATCGCATGTGCACGAGACAGGCGTCGTCGCGACATTTGGCGTTCCGCGCCTGCACTCCATTGGACACGGAGCAGGCGTTGAGGTGAAAGGTGATCGGTGGCGGCATTCGCGTCACCGCCGCCGAGCGGCGCTCGCGCGCACGCGCGGCTTGCGCCGTGCGGCACGGATCTTGCTCATCCCTAACGGCCGTGCACCGGGAAATCCGCCGGCTGTCGGGCGCGCCTTGGTGGTGGGTTCGGTGGCATGGCACCTGTGCAGCACCACCCGGGGTGCAGCAACAATGGCAACAGCACCGACGAGATTCTTGGCATGGAAGCGCGCGACGCGGCGTGGATCAGTCGGCTCAATGCCAGCGCCAGCGCACGCGCGCTGCGAGACCACCTTGCTTGCACCGAAGATCGTCTCGACTCCAACGGCCGAGAGGGCTCAATCAAGGAGGTTGGTTGCAACCGCGAGACGTTTCTAGCCGCCATCAATCGCAGCTGCCTGAATGATGCGCCCTTTCCGTGCGGTCTTGGGACCACGATTCCGCGGTACGTGGCGGTTGTCAACCTGTCGGGCAAGCGCATGCTACTGACGAGCAAGACGGACACACTGATGCGCAAGCTGTGTGCGCGCTCGTGGACCATGCACCCCGACCAGTTAGGAGACCAGCTCGCACAGTTTGGATACTACCTGGAAAAGCAAGAAGCCGGTCTTGCCGAGGGCAGCATCGTCCCCGGCATTGCCAAGAACCGCGACCCGTCGCAGCCGCCTCCAATCGAGTTTGTCCTGATCAGCTACTCGCTGCCGTGGCAGGCTGGCATCGCGACCGCCTACTGGGAAATCAATACAGTGTGCGTCGTGCGAAGCCAAACCGGCCAGCGGCGCGTGCACGACCGCATGGTGACGCTCACCAGCCTGTCTTCTGGCATCTTTTCGGCGCGCCCAACCCTGAGCACACGTGTCGGGGATGGCATCAACATAGCCATAGGCACGGCGACGGAGCACACGCTGCGCTTTGTCGGAGACGAGCAGCTGCGTGCATTCACAGACACGTACGTAGCCATAGACCTCGACGCGAGCGTGAGCAGCGTAGCGTCCGAGCGCGATGCCACGTCTGTGCAAACCGGCCAAAAGCCGTCGGCGGCGGCCATTGAGGCGCAGCTGCGAAGCCTCATCTCGGCGCTGCGGGCCGAGCGCATCCGCGACCAGTCGGAGATTCGGATGCTTAGGGCGACCGAGACCAAGCTCAGGCTGGAGCAAGAGAGGGCGCTCGAGAAACAGAACGAGGCGGCCATAGCGAGTATCGAAAGGGCCCAGGCCGATATCAAAGAGCGAGAAAAGGCAGCAAACGATCAGGTACTGGATAACCAACTCGATCTCGACCGTCTGCGCAGCACCACGAGAAAGCTGCTCTCCGAGCAGGACGACGCGATGAAGCGGACCGACGAGGCGCTCAAGCGCGTCGACAAGCTGAAGAAGCAGGAGGCGAGCAAGGACAAGTTACACAATGCCGCCATGGCCAAGCACGCCAGCGAGATCAAGCGACTCAGGGAGCAAAACGAAGCCGACAAGCGCGCCGCTGCAGAGCAGCTGACCGATACCAAGCGGCAGCACAGCCACGCCATGGGCCAGCTTGAGAGTCGTCGCGAGCGCGAGACGAACGCGTTGCAAGAGACGCTGCGCTTCAAGGAGCGCGCGCTCAATCAACTTGTAGAAAACAACGATAGCCGCCTCGCCGAGCTTGAGGACGCGCGTGAGCGCTTATCCGAGGGCCGCGCGAGAGTTGCGGAGTTGGAGGCCAGCGGCCGCACGCTGAAGCAGGCATTGCACAAAGCGGAGCGCGCCGCGCCCAAGTCGGTCGCCTGCGCAACCAATTCGCAGGGCACCTCGACCCACCACCACAATGGCACTCAGACGGGCAACGGTTGTATTTTGGCAGAGGACCTGCCCGAGGAGCTGAAAGCCGCGCTTCCCGAGCCGCCGCCGTGGGCGGTGGCCGCCGCGCCCTCACCCACCATACCCTCCTCGCCCACAACCACCACGCCCTCACCCGTGCTCACGCCTACGCCTATGAGCGCTACGCCTGCGCCGGCGATGGCCGCACCGATACACGTGCCGGTAAACATGCCAGACGGCATGATTCCACAGCCCTTTGGTACGCCGCAGATGGCGATGACCGCGGCCATGTCCAGCCTCGGGAACCTGCTCAGCTGGACCCACTTTCTCGAGGCCGAAGCCACGCAGCGAAATGCGCCGGCGCACATGAACCAACACCTTGTGCAACCGCAGCACCTCGTGCAGCCGCAGCCACCGCACCGGGGGCGGCGTTGAGCGTGTGCGTGTGTGTGTGTGTGTGTGTGTGAGTGTGCACACAGACGTGCGCTAAGCGTGTCGTTTTGTTTCTGCGCACGAGAATAACTTCTGCTGTTTCTATGCCGCGTTTCACGCGCAAGGGATTCTACTGGCTCCACCTGGAGACGGACTCCGTAGTAGTGCGTGCCGAAAAGGAGGAGTTGTTTTTAAAGCTAAGCAACGGCGTGTCGGCACACGTCGAAGGC
>Ga0233444_10006643_pt1 | contig 10277 bp, 10 predicted proteins | sample SI_124_October20_6_FD_182792 | JGI IMG/M metagenome (GOLD analysis project Ga0233444, IMG submission 182792) | Seawater microbial communities from Saanich Inlet, British Columbia, Canada - SI_124_October2016_10_MG | ecosystem: Environmental > Aquatic > Marine > Inlet | place: Canada: British...
TACCGCCACAAACAACAGGCAACTGGAATTACAGACAATTGACTCATAAAAACCTACCCAATACACCTAGGACTCTGTATCCAAAATCTTGTATGTTGGGGTGTGAAAAAGATTTTAAGAAAAGAATAATTTTAATAAAACTGAATATTGAGAATAGAGGCTTAAAATAATTAATTAGCAATTTTATGAAATTTTGTTTTATTTATAATAAAAAATCCTCTGGTGGCAATCAATTCAAGTTTATAAGTAAAATTTATAAAGAAATTGAAAAAAAATATTTAATAGATTTATTTGAAACTAAAAATGAACAAGAGGCATCAATTATATTAAGCAACTTAAAAAAAAATAATTGCGATAGGTTAATTTTGGCTGGAGGTGATGGTACAGTGTCCTTTGCAATAAATGAATTAATTAAAAATAATTATGAATTTTCTGAAAGTTTTTCAATTGGATATGTTCCGGTTGGAACGGCAAATATACTAAAGTTTGAACTCAATATTAACAAAAAAGTTGATTCAATTGTAAAAGCATTGATCTCAAATAATACAAAAGAAGTTAATTTAATTAAAGCAAATGATAAATATTTTTTATTAATGGCAGGTATTGGCTGGGATGCCCAAGTAGTAGAATCTATTACCTCACCTATAAAAAAGATATTTGGTAAAGCAATATTTGTATTCAAAGGATTAGAAAAATTTCTCTTTATGAAGAAAGATAGATTTAATGTTTTTGTAGATGGTGAAAAAATTAATTCAAATTGGGTTTTGTGCTGTAATAGTATGTATTATGCGGGCAACTATCAAATTAATAAAACTAATATTTTTGAAAGAAAATTTATAACCTTTATAGTTAAGGATCTTACCAGATTTAGATTGATTTATCTTTTATACATTATGCTTCGTTATAAGGATCTATCTCGAGCTAAAGGTGTTGTCTGCAAAATATCAAAAAATATTTCAATTGAAAGTTTATCTAAAGACATCCCAATACAAATAGATGGGGATTTTTTTGGACAATTTAATAAAATTAACATATCTAGATCCGATATAAATATTAATTTTATTTCTGTCTAAATGAACTTTAAAAAAAAGAATATTCACTTCTTAACTTTAATAACTGCATATTCCTTATTTATTATTATTGTTTTTAATTACGATATTTTTTTAGAATTAGATCAATTTTTTCTAAAGGCAGGAAAACACACTGAGATTTTTGAAAATTTTTTTTATTTATTAATTTTCTTAGTGTTGTTTTTATATCTATTTATTTTTTTAATTATTTTTGGTATTAGGCCATTATTAAAACCACTAATATCTTTTCTTTTAATCACCAGTTCATTCTTATTTTATTTTAAAAATGTTTATGGTGTATCTGTCCATGAAAATATTATTTTAAGTTTTGTCGACGCAATTACTGAGAAAAATTTATCAGAAATAACTGACTTACTTAGTTTAAAATTATTGCTTTATATTCTTATTTTTGGTGTTTTACCGTCACTAACACTTTTGCTATTTAATGTTAATTATCCATCAATTAAAAAAGAGTATTTTATAAGAATTTCATCAGTACTCTCTTTGTTTGTTATTATAATTGGTTTAGTGGCATTTAACTATAAGGGCGTTTCTTTAACCATACGTGAGAACAAGGAAATAAATGACAAATCTATACCTCATTATTATATGATGTCTTTATTTAATATTGCAAAAGATAGCATTAAACCTAAGCAAAAATTTTTATCCTTAAAACATCAAACTAATATTTTAGAACCCAATAAGAAAATTACCGGTATTATTGTACTTGGTGAAACGGCTAGAGCAGATTTTTTTAGTTTGAATGGTTATGCTGATAACACAAACCCAAATTTATCTAAAATGGATATTGTCAATTATAGTAATGCATATTCTTGTGGCACGCTTACAAAAATTTCACTGCCATGTATGTTTTATCTAGGTGATTATGAAAATTTTTCTGTCAAAAAAGCTAGAAACCAAACTAATCTTTTGGATATAATTCTATCAACTAAAACAGATGTTTCTTGGCTTGATAACAATTCAGGCTGCAAACATGTTTGTGATAGAGTTAAAACTATAGAACTTTCAAGCGAAGACAAAACAAATTATGATGAAATTCTTTTAAGTTATGTTGATCAAATGATTTTAGAGTCTAGGAATCAAAGAAACTTAATTATTCTTCATACAGCCGGTAGTCATGGACCCAAATATTACAAAAGATATCCTGATACATTTGAAGTATTTAAGCCAACTTGTAAATCTAATAACCCTCAAGTATGCTCAAAAAAAGATCTTATAAATACCTATAAAAATACAATTCTTTATACGGATTATTTTTTAAGTGTATTAATTAAAAGATTAGAAGAATTAGATCACGAAACTTTTATGATTTATGCTTCTGATCATGGTGAATCTTTAGGTGAACATGGTCTTTATTTGCATGGAGTTCCTAGAAAAATAGCACCTAAAGAACAAATTCATATTCCTTGGGTCATGTGGTTTTCAGATGAATATAAAAAAAATAATAAATTAGCTTTGTTAAAAGAGGATACCGAGATAACGCATGAGTTTTTCCCTTATACAATTTTAAAAGCACTAAAAATTGAAAGCACTCTATTTAACCCAAATAAAAGTTTAATAAATTAACTGTTAAAAAAAACTTGGGAAGACCCGTCCCCTCAGCCCGGTGCCCTGAACCAGGCTACTAGAATCCTTACATAGCAACAACATCATTTTTGAAATATTTTTCATAATTTTTTTGTAATATTTTTTTAGAGAAAGATTCAAAAATCTTATTTGGTTTTGGTACCCTATAAGAGTCTGAATGTTAGTATATAGACCTAACTATAAGTACCTAGAATTAGCAAAGAGGTGGTAGGGGGTTAAAAAACTTTTCGAATTTCAGATTCAAATGAGCCTTCTTTTGATTAATTAGCGATTAAATTCTTGTCACAAATCGGTCACATCGAGAAGCAAAATATTGATTCAGGTTGTATAAAAAGTGTTGTATAATAATTGTAAGTGAAGGGCAGAGGTTAGAGCACAGGACTCATAAGCCTGGGGTCGGCGGTTCGAATCCGCCTCTCGCTACCAAAAAATTGCAGTTGATAAGTCTTCGATCTAATATTTATGAAATCTATTACTTTTTTTTGTTTAACATTAAATCCCAACCATGAAGAAACTATAAAAAAATTATCTTATATACCTGTAGGATTGGGAGACAATAAATTCTCCATAAATTGTTTTTCTGATAAAAAAGGAATAAATATATCAAAAAAAAATCCATTTTACGGTGAATATACATTCCATTATTGGTTATGGAAAAATTATTTAAATTTAATTAAGACAGAATGGGTGGGATTTTGTCAGTACCGTAAATTTTTTGCCAAAAAAAAAGTAAACACTATTAATCTAAGTTTTTCTGATTTAAAAAATTTAATATTAACAGAAAAAAATAATCAAATAAATGATATTGATTGTATCTTAGGAGAAAAATTTTCAGTATCAAATTACAAATTTTCAAAAATTATAAAAAAACATCTTTTTCATTTTTTGAAGAGTCCAGACTTATTTTTCAATAAAAGAAAAAGAAACCTTAAATTACAATTTGATTTATTTCACGGAAAAGGAAATATAGACTTAGCTATTAACCTTTTAAATCAAGAAGACAGACAGGATTTCAAAAATTTTATGTTAAATCAAAACTCTTTTAATCCACATAATATGTTTTTGTGCAAAACCAATCTGTTAAAAAATTATTATGATACAATTTTTCCATGGCTCGAAAAGTGTGAAAAAATTTTTGGATTTAGTAATTTAAAAGGTTATGGCTCTCAAAGGATTTACGGATTTTTAGCTGAGAGGTTTTTATCATATTGGTTTACAAAGAATTACAAATATGAAGAACTTCCTATAATTGGAAAAGATTTATCCGACTATAAAAATTTATGAATTTTACGGAAATCTTTAAATGATTTAAGATTTTTATCTTTCTCTGAAATTTGGCAATTTTTTTTTGGCCATTTAATTTTTAAACTTTCATCTAAAAGATTTATACCACTTTCAAAATTTGGTTTATAGTAATTAGTTAATTTATAGTAAACAATGTTTGTTTTTTCAAAACTATAATATGCATGAGCAAATCCTTTTGGGATGAATAGGCTTAGACAATTCTTATCAGATAAAATAATTTTAAATGATTTTCCAAAGGTCTTTGAATTTTTTCTTAAGTCAATAACACAATCTAAAATTTTTCCCTTCAATACATTAACATATTTTGCTTGCTGAAATTTATACTGAAAATGAAAACCTCTTAAAGCGTTTGCTTTAGACGTAGTGCAGTACTCAAAAATAAAATTATTTACCTTTAAGATCTTATTATTAAATACTTCTCTTAAACTACCTCTTTTGTCATAATTATTTTTTTGTTTAACAATTAATAAGTCCTTAAACTTTGTTTTAATTATTTTCATTTTTTTAATATTTTATTTATTTTTTTTAGACTCATATCCATTTTTAAAGGAAATTCACCATTAGATTTAATCTTTTTAACATTTGAGTTAAATTTTTTTGCAAATTGAAAAATAGTTTGTGATTTCCCACCAATATTAATTACACCTCTTTTATTCAGTGTTTTAAGGAATATTTTTGCAAAGTTGTCATGAAAAATAAAATTAGATTTTACATTACCGAATGCCGATTTATGTAAGAAAGGTTTTTCCGTCATACAAGCTCTAATTATAAGTGAATTTTTATACATTTGAACTGCAGACTCCGCTCCCATCTTTGACCAACCGTAATTATTCCAAGGTAGCAAAGGATCCGTTTCAGAATAATTACCTTTTTTTCCAGGATAAAGATAACTTGTTGAAAAAAAAATTATTTTAATTTGATTTTCATTACAAACTTTTACTAAATTTGAAGTTCCAATTATATTTAAATCGATACTTTTGTTTATATCTTTATCATGAATTGACATCGGTCTTGACAGTCCTGCTAAATGTAAAACACAATCAGGCTTGAAATTTTTTAAATTTTTTTTAATTGACTTAATTGACAAGACATTGAATTGTTTTTTACTTCTAAAAATAAACTTATATCTGCTTTTAGTTTTTTTTAGCTCTTGTGCAAATCTGCCATCACCACCAGTAACAATTATTTTTTTTAACATCTTATTGTATTAGTTTTTTTAGATAATCTGAATAAATACATTTGCCATAGAAATTAATAGCTTCTTTAATTTGTTTTTTGGTAATCCAATTATAATTTAAAGCAATTTCTTCTAAACAAGCTATTTTTAAACCCTGACGATTTTCTAAGGATGAGACAAAAGCTGATGTATTATAAAAATCATCAATTGAACCGGTGTCAAGCCAAGCTCCCCCTCGACCCAAAAACTCAGCACTTAAAACATTTCTTTTCCTATACTTATTAAGTAAATCGACAATTTCTAGCTCATTTCTTTTTGATGGCCTAAGCGACTTGCTAAAATTAATTACTTTATTATCAAAAAAGTATAGGCCAGTTACTGCTAAGTTCGACTTTGAAGATTTAGGCTTTTCTTTTATTGAAATAATCTTATTTTTTTTATTTACACTTGCTACACCATAAAGTTCTGGTTTATTTACCGGATGTACAAGAATTTTACACCCTGACTTTATTTTTACACAACTTTTTAATTTTTTAGTTAAACTTTGACCGTAAAAAAAATTATCACCTAATATTAGAGCGACGTTATCATTTCCAATAAATTTTTCTCCTAAAATAAATGCATCTGGTAATCCTTTAGGAGTTGTTTGCTCAGCATAATTTATCTTAACACCAAATCTTCTTCCATTATTAAGAATTTTTTTAAATTGATTAAGTTGGCCTTTATTAACTATAATTAGAATTTCTCTTATACCTGCAAGCATAAGAATAGATAATGGGTAATAAATTAACGGTTTATCATAAATTGGTAACAGTTGTTTATTAACAGCTTTGGTGAGAGGACTCATTCTCGTTCCATGACCTCCAGCCAAAATTATTCCTTTTTTAATCATTAGTTTCCTAATCTTTTTTCAAATAATTTTTTTGAAATTAATGAAAAAAATTTTTGGTTTGATAAATACCAGTTAACAGTCCTAGAAATACCGTTTGATAAATTGACTTTTGGCTTCCATTTTAATTTTCTCTTAATTTTATTGCTATTTAATGCATACCTAAAGTCGTGTCCAGGTCTATCTTTAACAAATTTAATTTTAACTTTTTTTCCAATTTTAATTTTTTTGTTTCGAAATGATTGTAAAATTCTTTTAATTATATAAATATTGCTACAGTTAATTCCAGAGCCGATATTATACTTTTCTCCTGATTTGCCTTTAAAGAATAATTTAATTAATGCTTCACAGTGATCATCTACGTAAATCCATTCTCTTGAATTTTTACCTTTTGCATAGATTGTAAGAGGTTTATTATTCAATATATTGTAAATCATTTTTGGAATAAGCTTTTCAGGAAATTGTCTCGGGCCATAATTATTTGAGCAGTTAGATATAACAGCATCAATTTTATGAGTTCTAACATAAGAGTAAACTAAATGATCAGACGAGGCTTTAGATGCTGAGTAAGGAGAGCTTGGAACGTAAGGATGCTTTTCATCTGATCTTTTGCTTCCTAGAATATCACCATATACTTCATCGGTTGAAATATGAACAAGCCTTATTTTTTTTTTTATGGTTTTTATAGCCTCCAATAAGTAATAAACTCCCAATATATTGTTTTTAATAAAATTAAAGGAGTCATCAATTGATCTGTCAACATGTGTATCTGCAGCTAAATTAAAAATCCCGTCGGGTTTAAATGATTTTAAAACTTTTAAAACTTCTTTCTTATTATTAATATCCATCTTTTTAAACGAATAATTTTTTTTACTTATTCCATTTAAATTATATTTTTGAGCAGAATATGACATGTTATCAATATTCAATACTTTAAATTTTTTTTTTATAAGCAATCTAATTAAGTTGCTTCCAATAAACCCGTATCCACCTGTTACAATAAACCTTTTCATTTCTAATTATTTATAATATTTATGGACTTAAGTATACGTTCAATCATAATGAAGGCATTTTTTAGATGCAGATAACAAAAGATAATCTTACAATAATTATAGTTACTATTAAAAGTGAAAAAGTAATAGAAAAGTGTTTAAATTCTATTGATCCTAAAGTTAAAAAAATCATAATCGAAAATTCCTCTGACGAAAATTTTACTCAAAAATTAAAGGATAAATATCAAAATATTGATTGCTATAATTCTGGTAAAAATTTGGGGATGGGAGTTGGCAACAATATAGGAATAAAAAAAAGCAAGACAAGGTATGTTATGATCCTAAATCCTGATACTATATTGAATAATGATACATTGGATCAAATATTCAAAATTTCAAAATCATTAGATTTTGCTATTTTGAGCCCTATTAGTGATAAAGATAATTTTCCTAACTATAAAATAAAAAACAAAACTAATTATTTAGAAAAAGATTTTTTCGAAGTAGATCAAGTAGATGGTTACTCGATGGTGATTGATAAATCCAAATTTGATGAAAAATTTTTCGATGAAAATATTTTTATGTATTTAGAGAATGATGATCTTTGTTTAAGAATGAAAAAAAAAGGTGAAAAAATTTTTATTTTAAAAAATGCTAAAATAAACCATTTAGGCGCTAAAGCAGTAAATGAAAAATATTATAATGAATTAGAATTTTCAAGGAATTGGCATTGGAATTGGTCTAAGTTTTATTATCGAAAAAAACACTATAGTTTTGTATTTGCCTTTATTATAGGGCTCCCAAGTTTTATTAGCGCTTGTCTAAAATGTTTGTTTTACCTAATATTTAAAAATAAATTTAAGTTTAAAATTTTTTTTTGTAAAGCATCTGGCTTTTATAATTCATTAATTAATAAAAATTCATGGTACAGACCAAGATTTGATTGATTTGATTTAAGTTAAGATATAATTAAAACACATGACCAAAAATAAAGTAGTCATTACAGGGGGTTCTGGGTTTGTAGGAACTAACTTAATAAAGCTACTTATAATTAAAACAAAATATAAAATTATAAGTATTGATGATTATTCTTCTGGCAGTAAGTCAAATCATATAAATAATTCAAGAATTAAATATATTAAAGGAAATACAGTAAATATTTCAAAACTTATTAAAAATCCTAAAGAAATAAAAACAGTTTTTCATTTTGGTGAATTTGCAAGAATTTACCAAAGTTTTTTAAAAATGAATGAATGCATTTCCTCAAATTCCGTAGGTTCTAATGCAGTATTTAATTTTTGTTTAAAAAATAAAATCAAATTAATTTACTCAGCTACCTCAGCATCACTTGGAAACAAAGGAAATGATAAAAATTTATCTCCTTATGCTTTCACAAAATCAAAAAACTTAGAACTATTAGAAAATTTAAAAAAATGGTTTAACTTTAAGTATGAGGTAATTTATTTTTACAATGTATATGGGCCGCATCAAATATGTAGAGGTGAAATGTCTACAGTAATTGGCATATTTGAAGATCATTACAAAAGAGGTAAGCCTTTACCGATTGTAAAACCAGGAACACAGTCCAGGAGATTTACTCACATAGATGATACTGTGCATATTTGTTATTTAGCCTGGAAGAAGAATCTTTGTAGACACTATAGTATTTCAAATAAAAAATCTTATACGCTTTTAAATGTAGCTAAAATGTTTAACTCTAAGATAAAATATTTACCGAAAAGACCTGGAGAAAGATACGCCTCAGCGCTGATCAATAAAAATCTATCTAATAAAATGTATAAATATTTTGGTAAAATTAAATTGAATAATTATATTTCAAATTTTATTGATAAAAATAATTAATGCCCAGGGAATTCGATCAAACTCTCTGTAGAATAACCTTTACTTTTCAGAAGATTGTTTCCTGGTAAATCAAAAAGATTTATAACAAAAATAAAACCCGCTACTTTGCCACCAGATATTTCAATTAATTTAGCCGCAGCTTCAGCAGTACCACCAGTAGCTATTAAATCATCTATTACAAGTATTTTTTCATCTTTTTCAATCGAATCTTTATGAACTTCAATAGTCGCTTTTCCATATTCAAGTTCAAAATCAACTGAATGTACGTCAGCTGGTAATTTATTTTTCTTTCTTAGTAAAATAAAAGGTTTTTTTAAAAGGTATGAAATTGTTGATGCGAAAACGAAACCCCTAGACTCTATCGCTGCAACTTTATCAAATTTAATTTTTTTAGCTAATTCAATTATTTTGTCATTAGCAAATTTAAAAGCCTCAGCATTTTTTATTAAAGTAGTGATATCCCTAAACAAAATTCCTTTTTTTGGATAATCTGGAATAGATCTGATATGTTTTTTTAAGTCCATAATTAACTTCATTTTTTAGCAAAAAAACATTAATAATTAAATGATGAAAAAAAGAAAACTCGGGATAATTGGTGGAAGCGGCCTCTATAAAATGGAAGGTTTTGCAAAAACGAAATGGAAAAAAATTAAAACCCCTTGGGGAGAACCCTCAGATGAAATTTTATTAGCAAAATTGGGTTCTGAGGAGATTTGTTTTATTCCTAGGCATTCTAGGGGGCATAAAATTAATCCAAGTAATATAAACTTCAGAGCAAATATTGACGCAATGAAGCAGTTAGATGTAACAGATATAATTTCTGTTTCAGCCGTTGGATCTTTAAAAGAAGAATTAGAGCCTGGAAAATTTGTAATTATTGATCAATTTATCGATAGAACTTTTGCTAGAACAAAAACTTTTTTTGATGAAGAAATTGTTGCCCATGTATCTATGGCAAAACCTACAAGCCTAGGTCTATCTGAATGTTGCGAGTCTGTTTTAAAAAAATTAGATATAAAGCATCAAAGAGGAGGCACCTATGTTGTTATGGAAGGCCCTCAGTTTTCTACTTTAGCAGAGTCCAAATTGTACAGGTCTTGGGGTGCAGACGTTATTGGCATGACAAACATGCCCGAAGCAAAATTAGCAAGAGAGGCTGAAATAAGATATTGCACTGTTGCAATGGTTACTGACTACGATTGTTGGCATCCAGATCATGATGAAGTAGATGTGAGTATGGTTATAGAAACATTAATGAAAAATGCTGCCAACGCTCAAAATATGATTAAGGAAGTAATAAAAACATTTGAGAATTTTTCAGTAGAAAAAGATCCTGCAAATAATTCCTTAGATGTGGCAATTATCACTGACCC
>Ga0233444_10006647_pt1 | contig 10273 bp, 12 predicted proteins | sample SI_124_October20_6_FD_182792 | JGI IMG/M metagenome (GOLD analysis project Ga0233444, IMG submission 182792) | Seawater microbial communities from Saanich Inlet, British Columbia, Canada - SI_124_October2016_10_MG | ecosystem: Environmental > Aquatic > Marine > Inlet | place: Canada: British...
AACCTATTTTATTAACCCTAGCAAAACCCTAGTCTTTTGAATTGAAAATCCCTGTGTCCCTGGTTCGATTCCAGGTCGAGCCACCAATAAAATTCAAGCCCCAGCATTATTTTAATGCTGGGGCTTTTTTTATTGTTGCGCCAAAAAATCAAAAATGCTCTAATCTCAAAAATATGTGACATGTACTCGCCTTCTTAAAAGAGACTTGATATAAAATTAATGGCAGTATTTTGATATAGGACACACAATGTCAGCGAGCTTGAGCGCTATAGTCGGCGCGGACATACATTATAAAGAAGCAGTCACGTCTCTAGGTAATAAACAAACCATCACATGTACAGAAGACATCTATTCAGACAAAGGAGTCAAGCTGGTAGCCAAAGGCGTGAAAATAGATAGTAAAGTCTATGCTAATCTTGTCAAACATAAGCTTCAGAAAGATTTTGATGAAAATATTACTATTGATGATGCAATAACCATCTCAACAGTAATATCAGATATTGCCGCGCTATTTTTTTCTAGCCAAACCCTATCTAAACTCCCCGGCGATATGGCGGAAGCTGTTTCGATAGAAGACATACTATCCCTGATAATATTGCCCTTAAGCTAACCGCTGTAAAATCCGAGAGGCAGAACTTATATAATCACTCACTTATTGTCGTATATCTTGCTTATTACTTAGCAAGTAAATCAGAGCAGGCTGTAGAGACCATCACGACCACGCTATTAGCGGCTCTCTTCCATGACTTAGGCCTGCTCCATCTCGAGCCGGCCTTATTTGAAGAGGGCAAAAAACTAACTCAGAATGAATATAAATACCTACATGTTCATGTCATTATTTCTGATTTATTACTGACAAATCATCCTGTTTATCAGTCCGGTGTCAGCAATGCCGTCCTTGAACACCATGAGAGATTAGATGGATCTGGTTACCCCTCAGGGAAGTCATCAGACTTAATCAGCCTTCCTGGGCAAATTCTTGCTATTGCTGTGGTCATGACAAGTAGATTTAATAATGAAGGTGAATGCGCACACGCTAAAGAGCTTTCAATGTTACTCACCCTGAACAGAAAAAAGCTCAACCCCGAATTTTATCAACCCTGGCAACGGCTATTTAACAATGAAGAGCCAGACAGTAAAGCAACTGAAAACTATAGTGATAGCGAACTTATTGCACAATCATTCCAACTAAATAAAATCCTCAAAGAATGGTTATCCATCCTCGAGCGTCTCCCCAGTTCCTATCTAATAGAGTTTATCGATTGTTATATAGGAGGTATCAATAACAACATTATAGAATCAGGAATGAATATCGATGACTCAGACTATCTGGCCTCAGTAATGGAGGAAGATAAGACAATGAGTATTTTTTTTCACCTCCATATGAAAGAACATACTTGGCAGCTACAAAACCTACTCGCAGAACTCAATCGCCGCCACCTTTTTCAAAGAACGCAGCAAGACACCCAAATTGGACCTTGGCTTAACTCTATCATTCAGTTTTCAAACATGAGCACAATTTAAAACGCTATGTAAGAAACGTAAGAACGTTACAAGCAGTGGCTCAATGTCCGTTTTGTCGACGCACCCTATAACGCCATTGACTTGGATCTGGTTTACGCCAGCTTGGTGTTGGTGAACGTGACAAACTAGTTTGTGCTTGCTCAGAATAAAATCCGGAAAGTCTATCTGATGTCTGTGTAGCCTGGCCTTTGGTAATTGGGCCACAAATTGATAGTTTTGTGTTCATTAGTCTCATCTCCACATCCCCATGTGATTAGATGTAAGCACGATGGAGGGGATAATACCAACGTCGCTTTAGCTGCACTTATATACCGCTCGCAAGTTGTTAATTAAATCAGCGGATCATCTATCAATTTAGCGTATAAAATTCACCAGGTCAACTATTCACATTACATCTCTTCATCCCTACAAAATCGCCATTAAGCCCTAGCTGTTGACGAGTAAGTTAGGATAAAATAGCATCGCTACTCTTAACCCAAATACAAAGGCTGGCCCAAGCATGCCAAACATTCTTCCTAGCTTAATTCAGGCGGTCAGTAACACCATCAATGACCATGCTGATGAAGTCGCAGAATTAGACCGTGCTATTGGTGATGGTGATCATGTTATCAATTTACAACGTGGTATCGCAGCACTACAGGCTATTGAAACCGAGTTAGGTGAATTAGAGTGGACGCCCGCGCTTATGAAAACAGGCATGACATTAATGTCAACAATGGGCGGCGCATCAGGTTCACTGTTCGGCACACTCTTCCTTAGCATGTCAAAAGCCGCCAAAGACAAATCACTCAACACCGCCACATGGACAGATATTTTTCATCAAGGTGTCGAATCCGTTAAACAACGCGGCAAGGCTGATTTGGGTGAAAAAACCATGCTCGACACCCTCATTCCTGTTGCAAATCGTTTACGAGAAGACAGTACCAATGGTACTGAATTCAACCAACTACTCAAGAACGCGTCAGAACAAGCCATTATAGGCATGGCTTCAACGAAAGAGTTGATTGCTACTAAGGGCCGCGCCTCTTTCCTCGGCGAACGCGCGATCGGACATATTGATGCCGGTGCAAGAACCAGTCAGTTGATAATTTGTACTATTTGTGACGTTTTAGCACAACAAAATAACTAAACTCACCAACGCAAATTGGCGGTATGAACCGGGGCGTCCCAAAGTGTAGTTAACGTGTCATCCATTAATGTGATCGTCATAGAACATCCTGCCATATCTAGCGACGTCGTATAGTTTCCTACTAAGGATCGAATAACCTCAACACCGCGTGCTTGCCAATATTGAGCAGCCAAATCATAGACGGCATACAGTTCAATCAACGGAGTGCCACCAAAGCCATTAATATGCAATAACACTTGTTGTCCTGATTTGATATTGAGTTCTGCTTCAATAACATCAGCCAAGTCAGCCACAATCTCACTGGCTGATTTCAATGGCAATGTCTCACGGCCGCGCTCACCATGTATACCGACACCAAACTCCATTTCATCTTCTGCAAGATCAAAAGTTGGCTTACCCAATGCTGGTACTGTACAACTAGTTAAGGCAACACCAATTGATGCTGTTGCCTTATTAACACGTTCTCCAAGGGCCTGACACGCCATCAAATCTGCCCCCGCTTCAGCCGCAGCGCCAACTAGTTTTTCAACAATTAACGTACCCGCTACACCGCGCCGGCCCGTGCTATGTTCGGCCGACAGCGACACGTCATCACATACCAACACTGAGGCACTATCACCTTCAAGCATCTCCGCAGCGATTTCAAAATTCATCACATCGCCAGCATAATTCTTAACAATAAATAACACGCCGGCACCATTATCAACAGCTTGTGCTGCCGCCATCATTTGATCTGGTGTCGGAGAAGTAAAAATATGTCCCGGACAAGCCGCATCGAGCATACCTGTTCCCACCATGCCAGCATGTAAAGGTTCGTGTCCCGCACCACCGCCCGACACCAGTGCAACCTTGGCCTGCGTAGCTGGTGACGAACGAGAAATATAAGCTGGCTGTACATTAAAACTAACAATGTCATTGTGTGCCCGAGCAAATCCTTTCAGACTGTCGGTCAACAAGTCATCTGTATTATTCAACAGTTTTTTCATCTATTCCTTCTCCACTACATCATTCAAAAATGACTCTCGCAACGCGGCGGTAATTGACTCAAGATCATCCAGTACCCACGTTGGCTGATAATCCATCTCTGCTAATTCATTCCGATCAGAAATTCCCGTCAACACCAAGATACTGCGAATACCTGCATTGACGGCACCCAAAATATCAGTATTTAAACGATCACCAATCGCTACCGTTTCGGCCTGTGTCGTACCCAAGGTAGATAATGCTTGTTGATATAAAATAGGTTCAGGTTTTCCAATACTGATCGCTTTCACCCCAGTCGCAGCCTCAAGTGCAGCAATTGTCCCGCCATTGCCTATAACATCACCCAGTTCAGTCGGCAAGGTTGTATCAGCATTAGTTGCATAAAATGCCGCCCCCTTTTTAATATTCAGCGTCGCTGTCGCTAACTTATCCCAAGTTAAAGTTCTATCTAACCCCGACACCACCAAGTCAGCACCTCGCTGTTTGCCATTGCCATCGACCTCATATAAGTCAGTTAATATAAAACCCTGTTTTTCTAACGGTTCCTTTAAACCACTTTCTCCGATCACAAATACGCGCTTTTTATCACCCGGCTGTTGCTTAACCAAATATTTAGCCGTCGCCATACTAGACGTTAGCACTTCATCGGCAATGACCGTGACACCCATTTTGGCTAACTTATCAATATATTGCCGTTGCGTTAAACTCGCATTATTGGTTGCCAACACAAAAGGTAAACCAAGATCTCTGAGTGTCGAAAAAAAGGCTTTCAAACCTGAGATAGGCTTATCTCCATGCCAAAGCACGCCATCCATATCGATAATTAAACCTTTTACATTATCTATTTTTGCCATTGTTCCCACTTGTCCAAACAAAAGTTTTGCGCCAAACGCAAAAATGAACCACAGCTTGGCATAAACCAAATCACACTGTCTAGACACCACACACCGACCCACGTATAAACCACAGGATAAAATTGACACTCCACACACTATTACTATATAGTCTCCCGGCGTATTTTCAGCGTAAATAAACTTAAATATTACTTAATTAGGAGCATGTCAACATGGCAAAAGCACTTATCCAAATGGCGTTAGATTCTCTAGATTTTGATGCAACAATCGCACTTGCAGAGCAAGTAGCACCTTATGTTGACATCTTAGAAATCGGCACACCTTGCATCAAATATAACGGTCTAGAACTTGTTACTGCATTGAAAGCTAAATTCCCAGAAAAATTAATCCTTGTTGACCTTAAAACAATGGATGCTGGCGAATATGAGTCAACACCTTTCTATGAAGCTGGTGGCGACATCTGTACTGTTCTTGGTGTTTCTGATAAAGCAACAATGGGCGGCGTTATCAAAGCAGCAAACGCAAACAATGCTGAAGCTCAAATTGATTTAATCAGTGTTAAAGATAAAGCAGCTACAGCAACTGAAGCTGCAGCAAATGGCGCTCAAATCATCGGTGTTCACACTGGTCTTGACGCTCAAGCAGCAGGTCAAACACCTTTTGCTGACTTAAGCTTAATTGCTGGTCTTAACTTAGGTGTTCGCATCTCAGTTGCTGGTGGTATTAACAAAGATACTATCCAAGAAACAGTACGTGCCGGTGCAACAATCGTTGTCGTTGGTGCTGCAATCTACGGTGCTGATTCACCTGCAGACTCTGCAAAAGAATTACGTGCTCTAGTTGATGCTGCATAATTTCTAGCATCCAACTGTAAGAACTAAAGGCGGGCGATGCAAATCACCCGCCTTTTTCTTTGAACAGTATCCGACAAGCCGAATAACAACGACGTAAACAGTCATCAATTCGTCATTATCGACCGCTAGCATTCCACTACACATTAAAACATAGTAAAATACTGGTTTTTATTCAGACTCTTATGAATAACACGACTTATAACAAAGGTAACTCTAATGAGTGAAAAAGGTTTCTTCTCTTCAATTTGTGGCTTATTTAAAGGCATTTTTTCATCAGGTACTCAACAACAGCCTGCTGCTGCACCACAAACACAGACTGCTCAAACAGCAACCGAAGCAGTAAAAGAAGAAATTGCTGACGTCATTCAGGAAGTAAAAGAGGTTATAGAAGCTGCTCCCGCTGTGGCCGGCATGACAGGCGTTGCTCAATATATCGCCAACCTTTCAGACACTATAAGTTATGTCACCGGTGTCGAACGCTATATTCAAAATCAACTTTCTTCAACCCACACTCTGACCAGTGTTGAACGTTATATTCAAAACAAAGTCTCAACCAGCTTGTCAATGACCAGTGTTGAACGTTACATTCAAAATAACGTCGATGCACCTGCATCAATCACAATGACCAGTGTCGCGCGCTACATTCAAAGTAATGCGAAACCGATGACCGGCGTCGAACAATATATTCAAAATAAAGCCAAGCTCGCTACCGTTTTAACAGGTGTAGCACGTTACATTCTTAAAAATAGTTAAGACACGCTTACCGATAGAAACGGAGTATTGGCAAAAGTAAACCATTCTCTCTGACCCCAACAGACAAATGTGGCCGGTCAGCTTTTTAACCACTAAATTTAAAGGTATTTTTCATATGGCAAATCTACTAGATCAGCTAAAAGAAATGACCGTTGTTGTTGCAGACACAGGTGATATTGCTGCAATCGAGCAATTCACACCTCGTGATGCAACAACTAACCCATCACTCATCACAGCGGCTGCACAAATGCCACAATACCAAGGCATTGTTGATGACACTTTAAAGGGTGCGCGCGAAACTGTTGGTGCTGCTGCATCTGCATCAGATGTTGTAACATTGGCCTTCGATCGTCTAGCCGTTTCTTTCGGTTTGAAAATCCTTGATATCGTGCCACAACGTGTTTCTACAGAAGTAGATGCACGTTTGTCATATGATACTGATGCAACAATTGCGAAAGGTCGTGACCTTATCGCACAATACGAAGCTGCTGGCGTATCACGCGAACGCATCTTGATTAAAATTGCTGCAACATGGGAAGGCATCCAAGCGGCAAAAGTACTAGAAGAAGAAGGCATTCACACTAACCTGACACTCGTCTTCGGTCTTCACCAAGCAATCGCTTGTGCTGAAAATGGTATCCAACTTATTTCACCTTTCGTTGGTCGCATCCTTGATTGGTACAAAAAAGATACAGGTACTGAGTCATACGCAGCAAACGAAGATCCGGGCGTTGTTTCAGTTACTGCAATCTATAATTACTTCAAAAAATTCGGTTACAAAACAGAAGTTATGGGCGCAAGCTTCCGTAACTTAGGTGAAATAACAGAGTTAGCCGGCGTTGATTTATTAACAATCTCTCCTGGTTTACTTGATGAATTGCAATCGACTGAAGGTGAGCTTCCACGCAAACTTTCAGTAGAACAAGCAAATGCCTCTGATATCGCAAAAATCAATATGGATAAAGCGACTTTTGATGCAATGCATAAAACAGATCGCATGGCGACAGAAAAATTGGCTGAAGGTATTGATGGCTTCGCAAAAGCATTAGGCTCTTTAGAAGAGTTACTAGCAGCTCGCTTAGCAGAACTAGAAGCTTAATCGCTTAATAGTCTGCACAAACAGCCTAGCCTAAGCAGTGAATTATCACTAATTAGGCTAGTGCTTTATATCCCAATCTAAATTGACATTGATCTGGGATGTGAATTATAGTCCTGAGTCGCGCATCGACGTGATCAGACAAAAAACATTACTTTAGGAGTATGAAAATGGCAGAAATTCAAATGGCTCTAGATTCTCTAGACTTTGACGCAACAATGGCTTTAGCAGAACAAGTTGCACCTTATGTTGATATCTTAGAAATCGGCACACCTTGCATCAAATACAACGGCCTTAAGCTTGTTAAAGCTTTGAAAGCGGCTCACCCAGACAAAAAAATCCTTGTTGACCTTAAAACAATGGATGCTGGTGAATACGAAGCAACACCTTTCTACGAAGCTGGCGGTACTATCTGTACAGTTCTTGGTGCAGCTGACATGGCTACAATCGGTGGTGTTATCAAAGCAGCAAACGCTAACGGTGCAGAAGCGCAAGTTGATTTAATCGGTGTTGAAGATAAAGCAGCAGTTGCAAAAGCAGCAGCAGCAAACGGCGCTCAAATCATCGGTGTTCACACTGGTCTTGACGCTCAAGCAGCAGGTCAAACACCTTTTGCTGATTTAAACATGATCGCTGGTCTTGGCATGGATGTAAAAATCTCTGTTGCTGGTGGTATTAACAAAGATACAATCCAAAGCACTGTTCAAGCTGGTGCAGCAATTGTTGTTGTTGGCGCGGCTATCTACGGCGCACCTTCTCCAGCAGAATCAGCTAAAGAATTACGTGCTTTAGTTGACGCAGCATAAGGAATAGAATTATGCATCGTGATCTACTCTTAAATAAAATCACCAATATCCTTGGTTCTACCAATGAGTCATACGAAGCTAAATTAGTTTCAATGTGTGATGATGCCAAACGCATCTTTATTACAGGTGCAGGTCGCTCAAAACTGGTTGGAAACTTCCTAGGGATGAGATTGATGCATAGTGGTTATACCGTTTATGTTCAAGGTGAGATTAGTACACCAAGTATCCGTGAAGGCGATTTATTAATCGTCATCTCTGGCTCAGGTGAAACGACTCAACTTGTCTCATTTACAAATAAAGCCAAATCTGAAGGCGCTAAAGTGGTTTTGATTTGTTCAAAATCCAGCTCAACGATTGGTGATTTAGCTGACCAAACAATTCAAGTTGGTAACGACGATAGCTTTGCCCCAACAAAGGGTATGCCTATGGGAACCATGTTTGAATTGTCTACATTAATTTTCTTGGAAGCCATTGTTTCTCATTTAATTCATGAGAAAGGGATTCCAGAAGAAGAAATGAAGCACCGTCACGCTAATATGGAATAACCACTTTCCTAAAAGCAACACAGAAACGGGTAGTCTTTGACTACCCGTTTTTTTTGCCTGTTAAAAACGACACGCCATGGAGCAATCAGTCTCGACACGGTATAATAACTTTTTCACACCCAACTTAAGTTTCCTATGACAGCGCAAACACTTTACGACAAATTATGGCAGCAGCATCTCGTCCGTATCGATGATAACGGGACAGCGCTGATTTATATCGACCGCCAACTCGTCCACGAAGTGACTTCGCCACAAGCCTTCGAAGGTTTACGTTTAGCAAAAAGAAAGCCGCATCGCCTAGATTCTATCTTAGCGACCCCAGATCATAATGTGCCTACTAATAACCGTGACCAAGGTATTAGTGATCCTATTTCTCGGCTCCAAGTCGAAACCTTAGGCCAAAACTGTAAAGAATTTGGCGTCACCGAATTTGACTTAAGTGATATCCGCCAAGGTATCGTTCATGTCGTTGGGCCCGAACAAGGTGCAACCTTACCTGGAATGACCGTTGTCTGTGGTGATTCACACACCTCAACACATGGCGCTTTTGGTGCCATTGCCTTTGGTATTGGCACCTCAGAAGTCGAACACGTCTTAGCAACACAATGTTTAATTCAGAAAAAAGCCAAAAATATGCTCGTTCGTGTTGATGGGCAATGTCAACCTGGCGTCTCCGCCAAAGACATTGTGTTGGCTATCATCGGAGAACTCGGGACTGCAGGCGGCACTGGGTACACCATTGAATTTGCTGGAGAAGCCATACAGACGCTCTCGATGGAAGGACGTATGACCGTCTGTAATATGACTATCGAAGCCGGAGCACGTGTCGGTTTGATTGGTGTTGATGAAACCACTATCAACTATTTAAAAGGCCGTCCCTTTGCACCGAAAGGTGAAGACTGGGATAAAGCCGTCATTGCATGGGCTGATCTACAAAGCGATCCCGAAGCTGTCTTTGATAAAACCCTCATTTTGGATGCATCGAAAATAAAGCCACAGGTCACCTGGGGAACCTCACCAGAAATGGTTGTTTCTATAGACGATAAAGTCCCTAACCCAGCCAATGAAGCTGATGCTGTCAAACGCAATGGTATGGAACAAGCCCTTCAATATATGGGTTTGAAAGCAGATCAAGCCATGACGGATATTCAACTAGATCGCGTGTTTATTGGTTCTTGCACTAACTCACGGATTGAAGACTTACGACAAGCTGCCGCAGCTATAAAAGGCGGTAAAGTTGCAAGCACGTTAAAACAAGCACTTGTCGTACCTGGCTCAGGTTTAGTAAAACAGCAAGCGGAACAAGAAGGCCTCGATAAAATCTTTCTTGAAGCCGGCTTTGAATGGCGCGATCCCGGTTGTTCTATGTGTCTTGCCATGAATGCAGATCGCTTAGAGTCTGGAGAACATTGCGCCTCTACCTCTAACCGTAATTTTGAAGGCAGACAAGGACTAGGTGGCCGTACTCACTTAGTCAGTCCTGCTATGGCTGCAGCTGCGGCAATTGCTGGCCACTTCGTCAATATCAACTAGTTGCTCCATTCAAACAACAAAAAGCCAGCTTTATAGCTGGCTTTTTTATTTACTAATAGCGATGAAAATCTAGACATCGGGCTCTAATTCATCCTCGTCACCATCGTAAACACGAATACAATTCCGGCCCGACATCTTAGCCCGATACATCGCACTATCCGCCAATTCAAATAAGCTATTTAAACTGTGTTTCTG
>Ga0233444_10006649_pt1 | contig 10269 bp, 10 predicted proteins | sample SI_124_October20_6_FD_182792 | JGI IMG/M metagenome (GOLD analysis project Ga0233444, IMG submission 182792) | Seawater microbial communities from Saanich Inlet, British Columbia, Canada - SI_124_October2016_10_MG | ecosystem: Environmental > Aquatic > Marine > Inlet | place: Canada: British...
GCGAAAGTCGACGTGAGGGCGGGCGAGCAAATCAAGTTCATGTTGCGCAACAACGGCGAACTGGATCATGAGTTCGCCCTCGGTTGCGCGGCAGATCGTCTCAAACATGGTGAGGCGATGAAGAACCCGGACATGGAGCGCAACGATCCAAACGCCAGGCAACTTGCTCCAAAGAAGTCGAGCGAGATCGTCTGGAAGTTCAGCAAACCAGGCGAGTTCGAATTCGCCTGCTTGGTCCCCGGACATCGTGAAGCTGGCATGGTCGGTATCGTCGTCGTGAAGTAACTCGCCACGAACAGTCCATAGAAAATTGAAAGGAACTACCATGAAGGCACGGAGTATCGTAACCGGGGTCCCTCACTTTACGACGTTCACTGCCGTGCAGAGCGCGATGTTGACGGGCGAGGTGAAGAGGGTCGACGAGAATGCGTCGATGCCCAAGCAATTCCAGGTTGGCGACACGGGTTGGTTTGAAGCGGAAATGGCAGCCGCCGGTATCACGATTACCAAGATGCAGAACAGCAAGTAAGGAGCGGCGGTCCGCGCGAAGGTCTTCGAACCATCGTATCACCGGGCCGTTCGATAGGATTGCATGTTCCGACCTGAAGGGAGGCCTCGCTTGAGCCGAATTGCCGCTGCGGCGGACACACCGACGATCATATACGACCGCGAAACCGGGATTCTGACCGGCGCCAGTCCGCTCGACACGATAGCGGTCGGCGCGCTCCGGGCCGGGTCCGTGCTGACCAGGCCGTTTGGTCACCGCGGCTATGGACTTGGATGCAAGATGGTTTCCATCTTGGCGACGAACCGCGATATTGTGGTGAAGTTGAATTCCGATGCGGCCTTCGCGATTCCGCTTGCCGACCCATACTGGAGCAGGATCCTCAATCGTCGTTACGACTATGAGGAGGAAATGAAAGCCCTGCTCCGGAGCGCAGCCGGGCTTAAATACACTTTAATCGATTGTGGCGCGAATTTCGGATACTGGTCAGTGCTTGCGACCAGCGAGCCGTTCGGCAAGCAATCAGCGCTGGCGATCGAGGCTGCTCCGGCGAACGCAGTGCGGCTCGAAGCCAATGCCAGGCTGAACGATGGCCGCTTTCGATGTCTTAACGCCGCCATCGGTGAACAATCGATTGGTTACGCGAGGATCGTGGGTCAAAAGCATGAAGCCTTCGCAGCAATACCTATCGAATCTGAAGAACGCGATGCGGTCAGGATGATTTCGGTAGACGGATTGGCAGATGAAGGGCTCATCGACACTTCCTTACCATGTCTGATCAAGTTGGACGTGGAAGGGCAGGAGATAGAGTCGCTGGGAGGGGCTCGCCAGATGTTGGCTGGCGACAGCGTTGTTGTTTGCGAAGATCACGGAGCCGACCGGACACACAGCGTCACTCGTCACCTTATTCAAAGTACCGGCCTCAAGACATTTGCCTTCGACCCAGCGAAAGGCCTCTTTTTTGCGGTGACCGAACCATCCGATCTTGATCGGATCAAGCGGCACGCCTGGGTGGGTTACAATGTCTTCGCGACGTCAAGCCCTCTGTGGGAAGATAGACTGCTCTCAGCGACGTGGGCTTACCGATGACCAGCTCGGGCAGGGGTGGCAGGCCTCCAGCATTTGCGAACAAAGCCACCGGCCGCAGACACATTGCGATCAGACCTGCGACGCGCGAAGACAGTGGTATGATTGCGAAATTGGCCTATCTCGCGGATGGCGATACACTTGCGTTCATCCTGCGCGGGATCGACCCTACAGCAGAAGCAATGCCAGTTTATCGCGAGATGGCTGCTGCGACGACGGGAATACTCTCGCATGAGAATTGCATAATTGCGGAGTCAGGCGATCGAATCGTTGGCATGGCAAACGCGTTTCCCGCCCGGCTGATTGAATCTGAGATCGCGGGTTTGGTATTGACTGAGCGTGAGGAATTGCTGCGGCCACGCGTGGAGCTCAACGAACCCACTAGCTATCTACTAAACAGCATCGCTGTTCTGCCTGGTTACCGCAGGCTGGGCGTAGGCGCGGCTTTGCTGGCTGCGGTCATCGAAGACGGCACAAGGCAGTTGTTTCCGTCTGTGACGGTGCATGTTTGGGCGGACAACACGGAAGCTGTCGCATTCTATTTTCATGCTGGTTTCAAGGAGGTTCGTCGCGCGAGTATCTCCTGGCACCCAGATTTGTCGCGAACGGGTGGAAGCCTTCTCATGATGTTGCCGATCGGAGTTGAAGCGGAAATTCGGTGAAGCGAAACCTTGCAGGCGTATCTCAAGAGGGCCTTGTATGCACTTGGCTTGGCGGTTTGACGTGTTCTTCGGCGTCCGGCGCCGGTGTCTGGGTGAAAGCCCCGGCGAACGACAGGTTCTCGTTTGGTCGCAATTTTGAGTGGCGACGCTCAGCCGATCATGCCGGATGCATGTGGGCGCTACCAGCGCGCGCCGCCTTCATATGACGCGTATCAGCCCGAACATGCCGCCGGACTGATGCTCCAGGATATGGCAATGGAACATCCAGTCGCCTGGATTGTCCGCAACGAACGCAATTTCGACGCGCTCGCGCGGGTCCATCATCGCCGTGTCCTGCCATTCGCTGTGGCGTGTCGGCTGACCGTTACGCGCTATCACCCGAAAGACGTGACCATGCAAATGCATCGGATGGTGCCAAGCCGTGTCGTTGATGAGGGTCAGGCGACAGGATTGGTTTCGTTTCAGTGTGAGGAATGGATCAAGGGTGTGCCCTTTGGCGGCAACGTCATTGATCGACCATAAGAGGCCGTTGTGCATGAGCGTTCGCATGTTGGCGCGCTGACCGTCCATTATCGCTGAAATCATGCCGCCCATCATCCCTCCGCCGAGCGTGATGTCGTGCCGCTCGGCATTCTCCAGATCGGGTTCCGACAGCGGATTGGCGGGGAGGCGGATCGGCTTTGCGTCTGCGAGATCCCGCAGTTGGGCCGCATCGTCATACGCAAGGTCCAGGAGTTTGTATTCACGGCGGCGATAAAAGGTATCGACTACACGGTAGCGCTTGCCCGGCTGTCCACGCAGATCGAGCAAGATGTCTGCTCGCATGGCGGGACCAAGGACGATGCGATTGTTGGCAGGAGCGTGCGGTTCGACCGGATGGCCATCAAGGGCAATCACCTGTGGTGTGTGCCCCTCGAACTCAAGACCGAAGATGCGTGCATTGGCAGCGTTGATCAGGCGCAGACGGATGCGTTCGCCGGCGCGACGTCGAAGTTGCCGGGAATGCGGCCGTTCACGGTGACGGTGTTTCCGATGCGGCCGTTGTGGCCGACGTCGTGCAGGTTATTGAAATCGTTCTTGATCGATGCATCTTTCTGCAGGCGCCAGTCGCTGAGCACCCATGTGATGTCACGATCGACGGCGATCGGATTCCGCTCGTCGACGATCAGTGCTCCATAGAGACCGCGCGCGACCTGTGCGGAGCTGTGATGATGCGGGTGATACCAGAACGTACCCGCATCAAGGCAGTCGAACTCATACGTGAAGGTCTCGCCGGGGCCGATCGGCTTCTGGGTGATGTGCGCGACACCGTCCATGGCATTGGGTACGCGCAGCCCGTGCCAATGTACGGTCGTTTCCTCGGGCAATCGGTTCTCGACCAGCACCTGGATGCGGTCACCCTGACGGACCCGAAGTTCCGGGCCTGGAACATTGCTTCCATATGACCAGACATCTGTGTCGGGACCGGAAGCGCCAAAAATAGACTGACGGCTGGGAGCGGCAATCAGTCTGAATTGCTTGATCGGCGATTCTGGAGCGGGTGCGGCACGAAGCAAGGATGCTGTTGTGGCAAGACTTGCGCCGGCGAGGAGAATTGCTCGTCGGTCGAGCATCGAAGAGTGAATTGGTGTCATTGATCGTCATCCTTGGGCTGCTGCGGAGGGCTGGAAGCGCTACCCGTGTGTCAGAAGAGACATACCGATACCGCGCACACGAGGCGCTATCGCGGAACGCGACGCGCCTTAGGTCCGGATAACAAACTTTGGAGGGGATGCGATCGGCGGGGCGATCCATTCAGTACCCGAAGGGGTCGCGACCTGATCAAAAGTGATGAGAGGAAAAGCAGGAAGGATAAACTCCGCCGCCGGAATCGCGACCATGCTGCTGCACGGTATGGCGCATGCACATTCGGTCATTCTGCTGTCGCCATCGGCGCAGCCGTCACATTCCGCTGACACGCTCGCTTCAGTCGCGGTGAAGGTCATTCGGGCGTCCATCGCAATTGCCTGGGCACCATGTGTCATGTGCCCGAGCAGCAGAGCGAACGTCAAGATCAGCGCTAGAAATGGCCGGATCGTCTTCAGCGTCATTGTTGCGAGATAACAACATGCCCATACTGTTGCCAGTCCAAGAGGTGCGGCAGATCGTCCTTGAGCGTGGGGGTCGGCAGCTCTCCCGTCCGCTTGCAATCAGTTTTCCCGGCGGGATCGTTGCGGGTCGGCTTGCGGCGCGTCGCGGTGCGCAAGCCGGAAGCTCTGGAGGGGGAGACCCGCAAGCTGACAACGCATCGCGTTCAGGCAGATCGTGTCGCAACAGTCGAAGGAAATACTGGGTTGAGATATGACAGGCCTTGGCGCAAACGACGATCTGACGTAAGTGTTATGCATAGTACTCAGCATCCAATTCTCGAGATAAGCCACATTCATGTTGACGCATGTCGACAGATCAATGCGACTGAGGGCAGGACTGCTACTCGCGGTGATCTATCAATTTTGCGTGTTGGTGCCGGGTCTTTCCTTCGCGTTCAGCGAAGCGCGGAAAGCGCAATGTCTTGCCGACGAGAACCGCGCTGCGGGCATTGCGCATGTCCACGGTCAAGATGCTCGTACTGTACAACACGCCGATGTTGACTTTGAAGCCGACAAATATTCGAGCCCGCTTTCAAAGCAAGCGCGTGGTGAACGCGGGCCGTCAGTGTTCACAGAAGCGCCATCATCTGATCAGCACAAGTCTGCAGACAGTCAATGCTGCGGACTGACTTGTGTAACGGCGTTGCCGGCGACGGTTACGGAATTTGTGCAGCCTTCGGTTCCGCCGTCGCTTTGCGTGGGCGCCCTCAACCGTAATGTCGCGGACAATGCTCCAGTTCGCCTCTATCGTCCCCCCATTTCCTGATCTGAGCTTGACGAGTTTCGGAGTCGTGCCCCGCTAAGGGCGTGCGAACCTGATTCATCGTCAGTTTCTCGAAGGCATATGCGCCAGAGCGTTGGGCGAACTTGGCGGTCTATTCAGAGCCAAGATCTTAGGTTTGGCGCCTGTCGTCATGCTCGCGCTGTCCTGCAGCTTTTGAAGCGGTTTGAAAACTGACAACGGCGAAACGCCATTAGTCGCGCGAGAGGATGTTCACCCATGATGAACATCCCTGAAGACTTTGCGCGCGACTACCACAGCGACCCCGGGATCTTAGGAAAGAAGCTGTATGACCGCGCTTAGGAGCCGCCTTGGCTCGCCCAACATTCTGATCGCTCTGCTCGTCGCTCTAGCAGTTATTTTCTTCAATTGGCTCGTGTGGCGTGCGCAATGGCCGCTCGAAATCGATGTCAACGAGTCTTGGAATGCTTATCAGGCGACAGACTGGCCGCCGGGTTGCCGCTCTATCCTCCGTCTGACGCGCTGATCGCGAATAACTATCCTCCTCTTTCATTCATCCTGGCGCATTGGCTTACGAGAGTTTTGAGCCTTGACGCCATAATTATCGGTCGATGTCTTTCTCTGCTCGGTATCCTTATAACTGCAGCTGGTTGCGGCCTTTCCACCCGGATCATGGGCGGGGGAGCGGCAGCCGTAACACTGTCCGTCGCGTGGTACGTCGCTGTGATGTCGCGTCATTTCGACATTTTCGCCGGCATGAACGATCCGCAGATTTTCGCCGGCAGTATCATGATGGCGGGTATGGTCTGCTTTATCGTCGCCTACCGCGATCGCCGCTCAGTGATCCCGGCATTTGCCCTGATGGTATTGGCAGGCTTCTTCAAGCATAATCTGTTCGCGACGCCTGCGACCGCGATCGTTTGGCTGCTGATTCACGATCGGCGCACGGCCATGAGAGCGATGGCGGCGTCGACCGCACTGATTGCCGTCGGCTTCGTAGCCTCTACGATCGCATTCGGGCCCGATTTTCTGTATCAATTATCGTCGCCGCGAGAGATCCGGCTTTTCCGTATCGTCCAGCGTATCGGACATATGCAGTGGATCGCTCCGGCCGGCGTGATTGTCATCATCTGGATCGTGCAGGCGCGAAACAGTTGGCAGGCACAATTTTGCGGGCTTTTCTGCCTTTGCGGTTTACTCAGTCACCTCCTCCAGCAAACCGGCGAGGGAGTCGACACGAACTCGCAGTTCGAGCTTGTCACGGCTATAGCCATCGGTCTCGGACTTGCGTTGGGCGGCATCGGCTGCCGTCAGGCAACGTCACGTATGGTGAAGACTACTATCCTGGCCGTCGTCATCTTGCGCTTGCTTCTGATTTCTCGCTTCGAACCCTATCTGGTCCTGACGAGCCAGACGTACCGGGACAACGCGCAGCGCAGTTTGACTATCGTTGCGAAGGAGACAGACGCTATCAGGAAAAACGTCGGCTTGGCCGTATGCACCATTCCGACGGTTTGCCGGCAGGCCGGCCAGCCATTCGTCGTCGACAGGTTCATCATGCATCAGAAAATCGCCGTCGGCCTTCTATCCGCCGCGGAATTGGATGCCCGTATACGGCAGGCTGGAATTTCGATTGTACCAATAGATCCGGATGCCAGTACGCGCCTCCTCAGTTCAGAGGCCAAGATTAGCCATATTCTCGATCATCGACGCGGCTTGCTTCCGCCTCACCCGGCGCCAACTCTGTCGGACAGCGGCCATTCAGCATCGTGGTGTGGGGGGTGGCCGGCGGCGGCATCGAAGTCTCATTGTCGCTGAAGGAGGCGGAGGTGCGCACTTTCGCAACGGATTTGAAACTGATCATTAAGATGAGAGGCAATCGGGTCAATTCGCGGTGATATCGTTTCGACAAGTAGAATCAGGAATGGCTTTTGAGACAATGTACTAGGGGGTATTATGGTTGAGTGGATTTCAAAAAGGCTGGTTGGATTTCGACGGACTGCTCTGCTTGCTATTGTTATGATGATTGCCGTGTCCTGTTCGGTAGGGACTGCATCGGCGCAGATGATCGGCATTCGGTCGAATCCGCCTTACAGTGTCATCGAGAATGGTGCTCGCGACGGTATCGTGCTCAAGACGGCGCTTGCTGCTCTTTCGAAGATCGGAATTTCCGGAACGACAACGGAGATACCGGCCCAGCGCTTCTATAGAGACGTGGAAGAGGGCACCCTCGACATTGGAATCGACGCGACGCCAACTCCGGCGCGTGAGCGTGGCTCGTGGTTTTCCGAGCCGATATTCACCGATTACGTCGTTATTTTCGTGCTCAAAGGCAAGACTTTTCCGTTCGAGACGATAAATGATCTTGCTGGCAAGAAGCTGGGGGGGCGGCTGGGCTTTTCGTATGGCCTTTTAGATCAGTATTCCGAGATAACAATCGAACGGGTCAATACGCAGGAGCAGAATATCGACAAGCTGCTGGCCGGCCGACTCGACGGCATTATCGCAAATTTCGTGGCTGGCGAGCTAGACTTCGCCGCACGTAACTCCTTGGACAAGGCCGTCGCAGTCAACAAGGTTCCTCTGGCAATGACGTTGTCCCGTAAGAGATATACTGAACGAGACCTGGCACGCCTCAATTCTGCGCTTGGCGAACTGAGAGTTGATCCGGATTTCCTCAAGCTGCTCGGCAATATTCCAAATATGCCAACTGAACGACGGGTAGTTTCGAAGTAGGTGCGCGAGCCATCTCCCTAAGATCGCATAAATCTCGATCGTTAGCCCTGGGGGTCATGGTGAGGCGACTATTTTTGAAAGTGTTTAATCTAGTTCGTTGCAGCCTCATGCTCCGGGTTCTCTTGCCGGTTGGGGGGCTTTTGGTTGCCCTCGTCGCTGGATCTGTTATCGGCGTCCTTATTAAGGATCGAGAGACTGCGCGCACCGCGTTGAGCATCAAGACAAAGCTGATTGCAGAGATTGCCGGCCGCAGCGCGGCCGACATACTCTGGAATTTGGACGCAACGGCCGGCAGGGAATTGCTTGGAGCTCTCGCTGTTGATCCCGAATATGTAGGAAGCGCAATTATCGACGACCGAGGCGACGTATTCGTCGCAAATGGCGCTAAGTTTTCAGAATCCGGTTCGATGATCGCCGAGAAAGTGCCTGTCGTCCGAAATGACAAGGGCCAGAAAAAAACTGTTGGTGCGCTTGAGCTGCGCGTCTCGACGGCGCTCGCTGATGAGAATGTTTTCCGGGAAGGCATCTTATTGAGTCTAATTGGCGCCGGCTTGCTCGTTGTCGTCTGCGGCCTCCTGTTCGGGATTCTCAGGAGGTCCACCCGGCCGATAGTAGCCTTAACGAATGCCATGGCTGAATTGTCCTCGGGCGGACTCGACACCATCATCCCGGCGCTTGATAGGCAGGACGAAGTCGGCCGGATGGCACATGCCGTCGAAGTGTTCAAGCAGAATGCCAATGAGGTTGCTCGGCTCAACGGTGAGCGGGATGCGATGAAGAATCAGGCCGAGCGCGAAAGATTCGATTTGCTCAATCGTATGGTTGGCCAGTTCGAATCGACTGTCTCTTCTGTCGTCACCAGCATCGCGGTCGCTTGCACCAAGGTGGGTACAAGAACGGAAGCGGTGGCCAGCAGGATGACCCAGGCCGAGCAAAACAGCCGCGCCATCATGCAGGCAACCGGCAGCACGTCGGACAGCGTACAGACCGTCGCTTCCGCAACCCAAGAGTTATCTGCATCCATCGACGAAATTACGAATCGGGTCCAAGAGTGCGCTACGATAGCCAGTATCACCTCCAACGCCGCTGAGGGCACTTCCGGGACGATCGCCGAGCTATCAGAGCAGGCACAGAAGATCGGAAACATTGTCCGGCTGATCCACGAGATCGCTTCGCAGACGAATCTTTTGGCTTTGAACGCCACAATCGAGGCGGCGACGGCTGGTGTTGCCGGCAAAGGCTTTGCCGTGGTTGCGCAGGAAGTAAAGTCACTCGCCGCTCAGACAGCGAGTGCGACGGGCGAAATCTCGGCGAACGTCCAGGCGATACAAGCCGCCACCGCACAAGCTGTGATCGAGATTCGACAGATTGCGGAGGTCGCTAATCGCTCTCGTGAGATCACCACCAGTATTTCCAGCGCCATCGAGCAGCAGAGTGCTGCAACTCGTGAGATTTCGAGCAGCGTGTCACGCGCCGCGTCGGGCACACAGATTGTAGCGCAGAACGTATCTTCGGCCGTCGCCAATATTACCGAGGCAAGTGCAGCCACACAGGAGTTGCTCTCCGCCAGCCAAAAACTTCTACAGGAATTTCAGATGTTGCAAGATCAGGTTCGAGCCTTTGTATCGACCGTTCGCGCGGCAGCCTAACGCGCGAGCAATTGCCTTAACCTCTCAGCGCATTTTGTGATGCCGAATTTTTAAATCTTGTCGTTCATTGAACTCGCTTGCGTCGGATGAGCCAAGCGATCAACGCCTAGTATTATCGCTTCTATCCCGTTCCTTCAACTCGATTGCCGCAGGAACATCCTCGATGGCAAGCGGGCGCAGCGGCTCGGAAGGGATCATGGCGATCTGGACGGGGCCCCGTGTCGTCCGATTGTTCAGTGGCCATCCGTGTCGAGTCGACGCCGGCGGCACACAATCCCTAGAGCGATCATTTGACGGAAGCATATCCGGCGTTGGTGAAGTAGGTGCTACATTCGGCGGGTTGGATTGTGGCAACGAGACGACCGATGTGTCACCACGCGTCGTCGATGGTGCGCTTCTGGGCGAGGCGCATCCAGTGCTTGATCTTGGCGAAGGCCTGCTCGATCGGGTTGAGGTCGGGTGAGTAGGGCGGCAAATACCAGAGCCTGGCGCCGGCAGCACGGATGATGCGGCGCAGCGCCGCCGACTTGTGGCTGCCGGGATTGTCCATGATGACGATGTCGCCGGGCCTGAGTGCTGGCACGAGCTGCTGTTCGACATAGGCGCGCAAGTCTTCACCGTTGATCCCGTCGAAGACGCAGGGGGCGGTGAGGCCATCGCAGCGCAAGGTGCCGAGGAAAGTCATCGTCCGCCGGCGGCCATCGGGCGCGAAGCCGCGCAGGCGCTCGCCCTTCGGTCCCCATCCGCGCAGCGGGGCCAT
>Ga0233444_10006651_pt1 | contig 10266 bp, 20 predicted proteins | sample SI_124_October20_6_FD_182792 | JGI IMG/M metagenome (GOLD analysis project Ga0233444, IMG submission 182792) | Seawater microbial communities from Saanich Inlet, British Columbia, Canada - SI_124_October2016_10_MG | ecosystem: Environmental > Aquatic > Marine > Inlet | place: Canada: British...
TCTTTTTTTTAAAAGAGCTAGTTTTTTTTACTTCAACTTTTTTAACTTCAGCTTTTTTTTCATTTTTGTCGTTTTTTTTATTCATGAATTAATTATTTTTTAAGTGGTGTTAATTTTTTTCCAGCTATGGCGATAGCTTTACCTTTTCTAGTTCTAGCGTTACATTGAGTTCTTTGACCTCTAACTGGTAATTTTTTTTTGTGCCTTGAGCCTCTATAGCAAGCCAGATCAACTAATCTTTTTATATTTACCGAAATTTCTCTTCTTAAATCACCCTCAACTTTGTGATTAGCATCAATAAATTCTCTTATTTTTAAAACTTGTTCTTCAGATAATTCGTTAACTCTTTTTGAGGCTGGTATATCTAATTTTTTACAAATATTTTTAGATGAGTGCGGCCCTATTCCATGTATATATGTCAACGCGATGCTAACAACTTTATTCTGTGGAATATTAATTCCTGCTATACGAGCCATATAATATATGAGTTAAGTTTTTAGCGTAGTTATATGGTGAAATTCTTTAAAGTCAACCCTCTAGATACCTTCAATTAAACCGCTAATTTCATTATTAATCTCTGTAATTGGGGCTTCACCATTAACTACTTTTAACAAATTTGATTTTTTATAGAAATCAATTACTGGCTTTATTTTTTCTTCATAAGTTTGATATCTTGTGACTGCAATTTCTAATGTATCATCAGATCTTTTTTGAAGATATTTCTTAGAGCAGCAATCAGCATTAACAGGAGCCGGATTAAAAAATTCATTATAAATTTTACCGCAAATAGAACATACCGATCTGCCAGAAATTCTCTTTTTTATTAAATCTAATGAAACAGATAGTTTTAAAACAACATTTAGTTTTTGAGAGTATTTGTTTAATATAATGTTTAAATTTTCTGCTTGTGAAATATTTCTAGGATAACCATCGAAAATTAGTCTATTTTTATATTTTTCTTTAGATATAAATTTTTCAATTAAATCGCTAGCAATTTGATCTGATACTAGTTTTCCACTATTCATTATTGAAGAAATTTGGACACCAATTTCTGTTTTATTTTTTATCTCAGATCTCAAAAGTTCGCCTGTTGATAGTTGATGATAATTATATTTACTTACAATGTATTTTGATTGAGTACCTTTGCCAGCACCAGGAGGACCAAAAATAACTAAATTCATTAATTTTTTTATTTGCCGAACTTAGTTTTCTTAATTAATGACTCATATTGGGAGCTCATCAGTCTTGTTTGTACTTGAGTAACTGTATCCATTGCAACAACTACTACAATTAAAATTGAAGTACCTCCTAAGTAAAAAGGTATCGGATACTTTGATATTAAAAATTCAGGCATCAAACAGACAAAAGTTAAATAAAGTGACCCTACTGTTGTTAATCTAATTAATATTGTTTCTATGTACTCTGCTGTTCTTTCACCAGGTCTTATACCTGGAATATAACCCCCATATTTTCTTAAATTTTCTGCTGTTTCTTTTGGATTAAATACTATTGAGGTATAAAAAAATGAAAAGAAAATAATACCTGACGCATAAAGTAACATATATAAAGGCTGACCTTGAGTAAACATAGATGAAATCTTTAAAAAGTAATCTGACTCAGCAAAGCCAAAATTTGAAATTGTAACTGGCAGAAGTAACAAAGCAGAAGCAAATATTGCAGGTATTACTCCAGCTGTATTAATTTTTAAAGGTAAATGTGAAGATTCACCACCGTACATTTTGTTTCCCACTTGTCTTTTAGGATAATTAATTAAAATTTTACGCATTGCTCTTTCAAAAAAAACAATAAATAAAACTGTAAGAATTACTAAAATAAATATCCCAACGATCATTAAAGCTGATAAAGCACCGGTTCTACCTAATTCAAAAGTCGAGACTAAAGCTCTTGGTATTTCAGCAACTATTCCTGAAAATATAATTAATGATATTCCATTACCCACGCCTCTTAATGTAATTTGTTCACCAAGCCACATTAAAAAAGTTGTTCCTGCAACTAAAGATATAGTGGTAATTATTTTAAAATATAACCCAGGTTCTATTACTAAGTTTCCAGCATTTTCTAACCCAACTGAAACACCATATCCTTGTAAACAAGCAATTAATACTGTTCCATATCTTGTAATTTGAGTAATTTTTTTTCTACCTATTTCACCTTGATCTTTAAGATTTTTAAAATAGTCAGAGACACCAGTTAATAATTGAACAATAATTGAAGAAGAAATATAAGGCATTATACCTAGTGCAAATATAGCCATCCTAGTTACAGCTCCTCCTGAAAACATATTAAACATTCCCAGTAAACCTTTTTGACTTGAAGCCATTATTTCTTTAAGAGCAACAGGGTCTATGCCAGACAGAGGTACATAAGTCCCTAATCTATAAATTATTAATAACAAGATTGTAAAAAGTATTCTATTTTTTAAATCTTTAGCTTGACTAAAAGCACCTGTTGAGTTGAGTGTTTCGCTAGACATATAAATTTATTTTTTTATTATACTTATTTTACCGCCGACTTTTTCAATTTTTTTTAAGGCTTGTTTTGAGGCAAAATGAGCAGAAATTTCGATATTTTTTTTAATTTCACCAGTTCCTAATATTTTTAATTTAAGATATTTTTTATTTATAAGATTTTTTTCTTTTAAAATTTTTAAATCTATATTACTTTTTAAATTATTTTTTACTTTATCAATCATACTTTGAATTTTAGACAAATTCAAAATTGCTGTATTATCTTTTTTTAAAGTTTTAAAACCTCTTTTTGGTAGTCTTCTATATAGAGGCATCTGACCTCCTTCAAAGCTTTTAATGGCTACCCCTGATCTAGATTTTTGTCCTTTATGACCTCTTGAAGATGTTTTACCTCTACCTGATCCTATTCCCCTGCCAACTCTAATTTTTTTTTTATTATTTTTAACTAAGCTATTTAATTCCATTATTTAGACTCTCTTTTCAAAACTATATCAGATATCTTTTTTCCTCTTATTGATGATAGTATTTTTGGCGAATTTTGTGATTTCAATCCATTAACACAGGCCTTTAAAACGTTATGAGGATTAGCAGAACCAAGTGATTTTGCAACAACGTCTTGAATACCTAAGACTTCACACACAGATCTTATGGCTCCACCGGCTATTATTCCTGTACCAGCAGGAGCGGTTCTTAAAACTACTTTACCAGCACCGTTTTTACCTTTGACATCGTGGTGCAATGTCCTTCCATCTTTAAGTGGAATTTGTATTTGATTTCTCTTTGCTACTTCCGTTGCTTTTTTAATCGCATCCGGTACTTGCTTTGATTTGCCTTGACCAATACCAACTGAACCTTTTTGGTTGCCCACCACAACTAAAGCTGCAAAACCAAATCTACGACCGCCTTTTACTACTTTGGTAATCCTGTTAATAGCAACAAGTTTTTCTTTTATATCACTTTCAACTTTTTTATAATCAGCCATATTAAAATTTTAATCCATTCTTTCTTAATGTGTCAGCAAAAACTTTTACTCTTCCATGAAATTTATAAGCACCTCTATCAAAAAAAACTTCATTAATATTTTTTTCTTTGGCTCTTTTTGCTAAAATTTCACCTATTAAAGTTGATTTTTCCATTTTTTTTATCTTTTTATTTCTAATATCCTTTTCAAATGAAGATGCTGAAACTAAAGTTTTTTTTTTCACATCATCAATAATTTGAGCTGAAAGATTATTAATTGATTTTGAAACAGAGATTCTTAATCTATTAACATTAACTTTTTTTAATTTTTTTCTATTTCTCAGTTTTCTTTTAATTTTATTGTTAATTTTTTTCATTATTTCTTTTTACCTTCTTTTCTTAATACAAATTGTCCTTTTTCTTTGATACCTTTGCCTTTGTATGGTTCAACAGGTTTTAAATTTTTAATATCAGCTGCAATTTTAGATACTAATTCTTTATCAACCCCGTTTATTTTTATTATAGTTTGTTTTTCTACGGTAATTTTAATATTTTTTGGTATTTTGAAATTAACGTCATGACTAAAACCGATTTGTAAATTTAATATTTCTCCTTTTAAATTAGCTCTAAAACCAACACCATTTAACTCTAATATTTTTTCATGTCCGGCAGAGACTCCAGTTACGGCATTATTAATTAAACTTCGATATGTACCCCACATTATAGAAGTTTTCTTATCAATTTTTTTATCTAATGGTAAAATCTGAAATTCACTTTCATTTAATTTTGAGGAGAAGATCTTATCATTTATTGTTAAGATCTTTGTTCCTTTAGGTCCACTAATGGTTAAGTTAGATCCTTCAATTTTAATTGAAGATTCTTTTGGTATAATTATATTTTTTTTTCCAATTTTAGACATTAAAAAACCCTACAAATTATTTCACCACCGATATTATTTTTTCTTGCTTCTGAATCGCTCATTACACCTTTGGGTGTTGATAATATAGCAAGTCCTAAACCATTCATTACTTTTGGTATACTAGTTGCTCTTGAATATACTCTTCTACCTGGTTTTGAAATTCTTTTTATTTCTTTTATTACTGGGTCACCTTCATAGTATTTGAGTGTAATTTTTAGACTAGTTTTATTATTTTCAGTTTTTTCTATGAAAAAATCTTTAATATAACCTTCAGTTTTTAAAATTTCTAAAATATTTTTTCTAAAATTTGATGAAGGTATTTCAACAGAATTTAATGATCTCATTTGACCATTTCTTATTCTTGAAAACATATCTCCTATCGGATCTGTAAATGTCATGTTCCTCCTACCAGCTTGATTTAGTTATTCCAGGAATTTTACCAGAGGATGCCATATCCCTTAGTGCAATTCTAGATATTTTTAATTTTCTATAGACTCCATGAGGTCTTCCAGAGACTTCACATCTATTTCTTATTCTAATTTTTGCAGAATTTTTCGGTAATTTATTAAGCTTTAATTGAGCTTCAAATCTTTCTGATAATTCTAATTTTCTATTATTAATTATTTTTTTTAATGCTGCTCTTTTTTTTGCATATTTTTTTACTAATTTTATTCTTTTTAAATTTTTTTGTATTGCACTTGTCTTAGCCATTTTTACCTCAGTTTTTTTTATCGTTTAAAGGAAAGTTAAATTCTTTTAATAGTTCTAATGTTCCTTCTTTGCTTTTACTTGATGTGACAATTGTAATGTCTAAACCTCGTATTTTATCAACTTTATCAAAATTTACCTCAGGAAAGACGATATGTTCTTTTATACCAAAAGAATAATTGTTAGAGCTGTCTATACCTTTAGTCAGAAGACCTCTAAAATCTTTTATACGAGGTAAGGCAATATTTACAAGCCTGTCAATAAATTCGTACATCTTATGTGATCTTAAAGTAACTTTTACGCCAGCATTTGATCCTTTTCTAGTTTTGAAGTTAGAAATAGATTTCTTAAATTTTGTTATAATTGGTTTTTGACCAGCAATAAGAGCCATATCATCTGTACATGCTTTAATTTTTTTTCCATCAGAAGCGTCTTCACCAAGCCCCATATTTAAAACTATTTTTACAATTTTAGGAACATCATGTTTGTTTTTTAATGACAATTTGCTCATAAGTTTTCCTATCATTTCTTTATCATATGTATTTTTCAATCTTGATTTCATTATTTGCTCACTTTTTTAGTTTCTTTTTTTTTACTATCAATATTTTTAACGTTTGACTGATGAATAAAACTTTCCTTAGATATAATTCCACCTTTATTTTCTTTTGTTGGTTTAGTGTGTCTTTTAATCATATTTATTGATTTGATTTTTATTTTATTTTGCTTTCTATCTATTTCTAAGATCTCTCCAGTTTTACCTTTATCTTTACCCGTAATTACCTTTACTTGAATTCCTTTTTTTAAAATCATTTTAAAGCACCTCCGGAGCTAAAGAAATTATTTTAGTGTGTCCCTTTGATCTTAGTTCACGAGTCACAGGTCCAAAAATTCTTGTACCAATTGGTTCGCCTTTATCATCTGTTAGTACAACAGCATTAGTGTCAAATTGAACTTTAGATCCATCATTTCTATAAATTTCTTTTCTGGTTCGTACAACTACAGCTTTATGAACAGCGCCTTTTTTAACTTTACCCTTTGGGATGGCATCTTTAACACTTATAACGATTATATCTCCAACAGACGCATATCTTCGCTTAGATCCACCTAAAACTTTGATGCATTCAACTCTTTTAGCTCCAGTATTATCTGCAACCGTCAATTCGGTTTGTATTTGTATCATTATTCTTTCACCTGCCAAGTTTTCTTTTTTGAGTAAGGCTTACATTCAATGATAGAAACTTTTTCACCTTCTTTAAATTTATTATTTTCATCATGTGCATGATATTTTTTTGATCTTTTAATTACTTTTTCGTAAAATGGGTGTTTAAATTTTCTGGTCACCTCTACTACAACAGTTTTGTTGCTTTTTGAGCTAGTAACAGTCCCTTTTAAAATTTTTTTAGTCATTTTGTGTTCTTAATTGTTGTGTATAATCTAGCTATAGTTTTTTTAATTTCATTATATTGAGCCGGATTATTTATTTGGTTATTAATTTTTTTAAATCTAATATTAAATAAATCTTTCTTTAAAGTTAAGATTTTTTTTTCTGCCTGATTTTTTGATAGTTTTTTATCTTCTTTTTTTTTATTCATAATTATCTTTTAATAAATTTTGTTTTAATTGGTAATTTTGCTGATGCCTTATAAAGAGCTTCTCTAGCAACTTCTTCTGTTACACCGTCTATTTCAAATATTATTCTACCAGGTTTAACTCTACATGCATAATATTCTGGAGCACCTTTACCTTTTCCCATTCTAACCTCTGTTGGTTTTTTTGATACTGGTATATTTGGAAAAATTCTTGTCCAAACTTTTCCAGTTCTTTTCATATATCTTGTTAATGCTACTCTTGCAGCTTCTATTTGTTTACCTATAATTCTCTCTGGTTCGGTAGCCTTTAATCCAAATTGGCCATAATTCAATTTAACTGCCCTAACAGCCTTACCATGAATTCTACCTTTAAAAGCTTTTCTATATTTAGTTCTTACTGGCTGTAGCATTTTTTACCCTTTCTTTTTTTTCTTTTTCCACGTCTTTAGCCATTAGTTCGCCTTTATAAATCCAAACTTTAACACCAATAATTCCATAGGTAGTTAATGCTTCCGCAACGCCGTAGTCTATTTCTGCTCTCAATGTATGTGAAGGAATACTGCCTTCACGCAACCATTCTGTACGAGCAATTTCATTACCGGCTAATCTTCCGCTTAACATTACTTTAATACCTTTCGCATTAAGTCTCATTGCAGATTGCATAGCTCTCTTCATGGCCCTTCTATATGCAATACGTTTTACTAATTGTTGAGCTATATTTTCTGCCACTAAATTTGCGTTTAGTTCTGGTTTTTTAATTTCTTTAATATTTACATTTACGTCACTTTCTGTAATTTTCATGATATTTTTCTTAATTTTTTCAATATCAGCCCCTTTTTTTCCTATTACAAAACCAGGTCTCGATGTGTGAATTGAAACTGTGCATTTCTTAGATGATCTCTCAATTATTATTTCAGATACTCCTGAGTTAACTATATTCTTTTTAATATATTTTCTAATTTTGAAATCTTCGATTAGATATTTACCAAAGTCCTTCTTTTTAGCAAACCATGTTGAGTCCCAACCTCTGTTGATGCCAAGTCTAAAACCAATTGGATTTATTTTTTGTCCCATTATTTTTTCACCTTATTTTCTTTCTTTTCTTCAAGCACGATAGTTATTCTGCTAAATGGTTTTTTGATAGGACTCGCTCTACCTTTGGCTCTCGGCCTAAACCTTTTCATTACTAAAGATTTGCCTACGTAAGCTTCTTTTACAAACAAGTTATCTATATCAAATTGATAATTATTTTCAGCATTAGATATAGCTGATTTAACTGTTTTACTAACATCTTTTGAAATTCTTTTTCTTGAAAACTCTAAGTCTCTTAAAGCAACATCAGCTTTTTTTCCTTTAATAAAATTACAAACTAAAGCGAGTTTTCTTGGACTCGTTCTTACATTTTTATTTATAGCCTTTACTAAAGAATTATTTTTTTCCATTATTTTTTAGCTCCCGCTGGTTTAGCTGCTGGTGCTGCTGCTTTTTTATCAGCAGGTGTGTGCCCTTTAAATGTTCTTGTTGGGGCAAATTCACCTAATTTATGTCCAACCATTTCTTCTGAAATAGTAATTGGTATGAATGACTTACCATTATGTATCATAAAACTATGACCCACAAAGTCAGGAATGATTGTAGAATTTCTTGACCAAGTTTTTATAGGCTTTTTATTTGGTGCATCCTTTATTTTGTCAATTTTTTTCAAAAGACTTGGGTGAACAAATGGTCCTTTCCAGATAGATCTAGTCATTATCTTTTCCTTTTCTTTCTTCTTGTGATTATAAGTTTGTCACTTCTTTTAGGTCTTCTTGTTTTTAATCCTTTTGCTGATTGTCCCCAAGGTGAAACTGGACTTCTTCCTCCAGAAGTTTTACCTTCACCACCGCCATGTGGGTGATCAACAGGATTCATGGCAACACCTCTTGTTTGAGGCCTTTTACCTCTCCATCGATTTCTTCCTGCTTTACCAATTTTAACATTTTTTTGGTCGGGATTGGAGACTGTTCCTATTGTTCCAACACAGGAGCTATTTACTTTTCTTGTTTCTCCAGATGATAATTTCAATATAGCGTAATCGCCGTCATAACCAGATAGAGTTATCGAAGATCCAGCTGATCTTGCAAGTTTTCCTCCATTTCCTGGTATTAACTCAACATTATGGATAGAAGTACCTGGCGGTATATCTTTTAATTCTAATGAATTTCCAACTTTAATTTCAACATTTTTCCCTGAATTTACTACATCACCTATCTTTAAACCTTGTGGTGCAATTATATATTTTTTTTCTTTATCCTCGTAAGTTAATAAAGCTATGTATGCGGTTCTATTTGGATCATATTCAATTCGGTCTACAGTAGCTTTCATTTTCTTTTTTCTAAAAAAATCTATGATTCTAAATTTATGTTTTGATCCACCACCCATATGTCTTGAAGTAATACGACCAGCATTATTTCTTCCGCCAGTAACATGTTGCCCTTTAGTAAGAGGTTTGTAAGATGAACCTTTCCATAGACTACTTTTATCTACGACTACGGTTCCTCTCGAGGATTTTGTGTAAGGTTTAAATGTTTTAAGTGCCATTGTTAAATACCGTTTGTGAGGTCAATACTTTGACCTTTTTTTAAAGTTATTATTGCTTTTTTATATCCACTTTTAATAGATTTTTTACCTTGTTTCATCTTAAGCTTAGATTTTTGATTAATTATATTTACCTTAATTACATTAACTTTAAATAATTTTTCTATATTTTTTTTAATAGTTTTTTTATTTGCACCTTGATGAACTTTAAAAACAGTTTTATTTTGTTCAGATAAAATCGTAGCTTTTTCAGTTATTATTGGATGTCTTATTGAATCTATATGATTAATTTTTTTCATTTAAGATCCTATTTTGAATTTTTTTAACCGATGAAGAGGTTATAATCACATTTTTATATTTGAATAGATCGTATATATTTGTTCCCTCATCATTAATTAGCTTTATATTTTTTATATTTCTTGCAGATTTATTAATATTTTTTATTGAGTCAGTGTCTGAAATTATTAGTGCATTAATTAATTTATTTTTCTCTAAAAATTTATTAAATTCTTTTGTTTTTTTAACTTCTTTTTTAACATCAGCTAAAATATGAAGATTTTTATCAAAATTTTTTTTTGAAAGCGTTTGGGCTAAAGCTAATTTTCTTACTTTTTTATTGATTTTTTTTATTTTATAATTAGCTCCTTTAGGACCATGAGCTATACCCCCTCCAACAAATAAAGGGGCTTTTTTACTTGCGTGTCTAGCTCCGCCGCTACCTTTTTGTGCAACTATTTTTTTGGTAGAACCTCTAATTTCATTTCTTTGTTTTGTTTTAGCAGTTCTGGGTTTTGAATGGTTAAATTGCCAATCGATCACAAATTTAATAAGTTTATGGTTAACTTTTAACTTAACTAATTTATCTGATAATTCAATTGTATCAGCTTTTGTACCATCAATGGTTAAAAGAGGAAACTTCATTTATTTTTTTCCTTTTTTAGCTTGTGCTGCTTTAACTTTAGCTTCATGTTTTTCTTTTATAGTTTTTCTTGTTATGTTTTTTACAGCCGCTCTTAATAATACT
>Ga0233444_10006662_pt1 | contig 10255 bp, 3 predicted proteins | sample SI_124_October20_6_FD_182792 | JGI IMG/M metagenome (GOLD analysis project Ga0233444, IMG submission 182792) | Seawater microbial communities from Saanich Inlet, British Columbia, Canada - SI_124_October2016_10_MG | ecosystem: Environmental > Aquatic > Marine > Inlet | place: Canada: British...
CGGGATTGGGTCCGAAGTATATCCTTGGAACAGTTTATGGAAAGTGCAGGTATTGATGGAAAAGTTTGGTTTAATGACGAAGGTTCTAGTTGTATTTCTCTAACCCACAACTAAAATCAGTAGGGATGAATACTAAATCATTGGACTGATTGACATGTTCAATGAGCGCCCCGAATCCTTGGTCTAAAGATTTAGAACCCCTTGATCACCAAGGAATACTAGTTTCAGAAGAAGACCCTCTGGCGCTAATTAGGAATTTTATCTTAAATTGGCCCGGCGAAGAGACGGTAAAATTTGATTATCAAACTAGACATAATCGGTTAATCCAAATCATAGCAGGGTATCCCGAAATTGATGTAGGGAGATATCCTCTAGATTGGCCCCTCAGTAAGAAAGCTAATGATGCATTAAGATTGACTAGATATTTTGATTCAATAAAATCTCCTGACGGCAAAACTAGTCTAAGGAGCGTTTTGCTGAATCAATCTAGGGGAACAAAACATCTCGAAACCGAGAATGAATTCGGAAAGGCTCATAGAAGAATGCTATCAGTTTTATTTCTCGGTGTTAGGCATGCTGAAAACATTATTGAAAATAGTTCTCTTACACTAGGGGAGCATAAGCTATTGTTAGTTTTACATTCAAATAACCAACGGAGGGTTTCAAAATTCTGGCCTTTGAAAGAAATGAAAGCAGTATTAAACAATGCTGAAAACCTTGATTGGAGTGATATGAATTATTTACCAAGAGTGAAACCATCTCATCAAGGAAAGGTTTGTGATTCATGGACAGATAATCGTGATTTATTAATAATAAACCGGAATGATCTGATAAGTGTAAAAATGGGTAAAATCCAGTCATGGATTTCGAATTGGTCAGATTACAACCTCGAAAATGATGTATCATTTGGTGCCACATTACTACGCGGCGCCTCTGCAGTCCTGGAGAGCGTAATGTCCGGTCTTAGAGCAAGCATAATTCACAATTATGGTGTTGAATCGATTGTTGTCGATGGCGGAGGGAGAATTGAGTTTATGGGTGACGATGAATCCAAGGGTGTTCTTCTAGAATCATTCTACAGTATATTTTCAATATCTCCCAACAAGACTCCATATTTCAATTACGAATTGGAAAAGGTAGCCAGAATAGTTTCCCGTAAATCAATAAACGATAAAGTTAGCCAGTCGAATTATAATCTAATTTATGGAATTCCTGAAAAGGTAAAACATAAGTCAATAATTAGAGATAAGAGAAAAGAATGGATATTACAGCATCTTCCAAGATTGTCTATAGCTAAAATTGATGATTTACCAACTGGAGGTGAAGAATTTCATCCATTAAAGCACAACGATTGTTGTATCTGCAACCCCAATTTAGATTTAAAAGAAGTTGACATAAAAGGGGGCAGGGACAGCAAAATGTCAGATTCAAAATATCCAGTATGTAATTTTCACAGATTACTATATTTTGTGGGTAAAGCTCAGAGAATGGTTAATTCAACAACTAAGAGGCTAGGGATACCCCTTGATTTGAATTTAAATTCTCAACGTGAAGTTATTGCAATTTCCAGACTTGATTTAAATTCACTTGGTATATTATTCACTTCTAAATTCGAAGAAGGAAAAGATAATTGCTCAGATTTACGAATGAGGCGCTCGATAAGATTTAACAGCCAATGGTGGGATATTATCAGGTCATCTCTTGATCTAGATTGTTTAGATTTTGATAGAATAGTCCCGTGGGTCGCTGCAGGAGACGACATAACTTTGGCGGATTATGTACCAACTGGTTCTCAAAAATCAACTCATCTCTTCGATATTCTAAAAAATATTGCTTCAAAGCTCAATCATTTATCTGATACTGAGTATAATCCTTTCAAACTTAGTTATGGCGCTGGAGTTTCATTCAGAGGCAAAAAAAACATATCACAGATGATGAACGAATCCCATAAATCCGAAGTAAAAGCAAAAAACTTATGGAAAGAAAGAATGAGTCGTGAATTTAGATTTATGGTTACAAAGCAGGATGGTCAAATTAAAGAATTCGATTCGGCAGCCCTTTGTGATCTACATTCGAGTGAAAAATGGTATGATGATTGTATAATTGTCTATAGTAGAGTTGGAATAGACTTTATTGCGCCCTGAGATTTGTAAAAAATTACCACTTAATCCTGCCTTGGTTAATTTAACAGGTGTAGTAGATATGTTAATCAATAACGATGCCGTAAATCTAAACATGTCTTTGGCAGAAGCTCTTAATTCGGGCTTCGAATGCAGCCCCAAGCAGATTGAACAAGCAGTTGCGCAATTGAAGTCGGGGGAATCGGAAAAAGTCCCCTGGGATGAATTTGTTTTGGACAAGTATGACAGTATTATGAAGCATCAAGAATACTCAGGCGCAGTTATTGACGGTTTAGATTGTTCAGAATCTAATGAGGTATTAATGTTAATTTTGGGAGAGGACGGCAATCATGTGTTCGATAAGGTATTAAACTCTCCAAGCAATAATCGTCGCACAGTAGAACAGGAATTATCTTCACTAATTGGTTCGGAAATCATATCTGAGTATTCTAAATCGCATCAAAGTTTTGGATTTGAAAAATATTCAATTAATGTTAGGGTGAAATACATTACGGATCCTGAACATTTAGTGGATATTGATTTGGATGGATACATGGCATTAGTGATTTTGGAGAGCCATGAGACATTATTTGAAACCCAAGTGATTGATTGGCTGAAACTGTCCGAACATTCAATTCCTATAATCTACAATTTTTCATTTAATATCTCGCAAAGTATAGCGAAATTATCAGAAGAAGAAGCTGCTGATATTGCAGCATCTTGGGTATTTACTTTACACCAGTTAAATCCATCTATTCAAGTGGATTATTTACTTCATTGTCTAAATTTATTACTTGTTGAATTCAATTATGATAACACAAATTCTCATTCAAAAGATATAATGTATGAACAATACCTTCATCAAAAACGCAATAAAACAAGTTCAGAAGCACTGATTGCTTCTTGTAAATTAACTTCTAGTGGGCACAATTATTTCCGCACCTTTGTCGATAAAGCCATCACATTGCACAAGAGAGCGATTGAGAAAGTACAGAATATGATACTTCCTGATGTTTTCAACCGTGAACATAACCCAAGGACAGCCAGAGACATTTGGGTAGAAGAAATAATTTCAAAATTATGTTCTAAATTTGATTTGGAAGATTTACAAATTCCTGTAATGTACTTAATCGGCATGCATAAGAATTTTGACGATGCTTCTCAATGGCGTGGGGATTTAGCTAAGGAATCAATTGAGGAGAAATTACAAAGATGGGCTGGCGGTTTAAAGTCCCAGAAAGAAGAAGATTTGAAACAAACCTTCTTGATCCAAGACAATGGCAGGAAATTCTACGGTTCTACAAAGAACAAACCCCACGGGTATATTGAAAAAATTGATTTTACTGGTCAGGAAATTTGGGATAAGTTTGATGCAGAGAAGAGCCTTGCTACCAATCTAAACCCACGGTTTTGGCCTTTTTTTAGGAAACTATATGCAATAACTAATGCTTTCAAATATGATGTGAAAACAAAAGACCCCCCTCTAACTCCTGAACTTAAATCTAGAATAAATGTCTCAGAAGTAAGTAAAATTCGCAAAGTAGCTCTTAGTAACTTGCTGAATGAGTTGTTCATAGGGTTTGCAAATGATGGAGGGGTGATACAATGAGTTTTACTCCCGAAACATCACTAGATTCGATGAGAAGACTAGGTCGGAAGAAAGGCCTTCTTCAGAGGGGTTCTTTAGAAAACGGTAATTCTTTATTGGGTCGGACATTGTCATTCATCAACTCAAAAAAAGATACAGGGGGGTTGCTGACAATCATCGGCCACCCCTCGGCAGGTAAAACCACAGAATTCAATAGAATTGCCAGGGATCTAAGTTCAAATGATATATTCAGCAAATCCTTCCTTCCTTTGTATACGGAATTACAAAACGCGGAGATAGCAGACGTGGAATTTGATAGTAAGTTCATTTGGGATAGTATTGTTTCAGGCTGTATCGATATCGAACTTCATGGTGAAAAACTATCTAAAAGTCTTGAATCCTATTGTGCACACTGTAGGGAGATAGGGCGAGCTCCGATTTTGTTGATCGATACTTTGGATATCTTAATGCTTCATCAAGTTAATGAAAAGGATATCGATGTAGCAAAATTATGGGCTAATTTCTTACAATCGGTTGTAGGAAATAATGTAGTATTGGTTTGGACTTGTAGGCCCTTCGAATGGAAATATTTCCAAAGAGAAATAGGAATCAAATTCGAGAGTCTAATTGAAGTTTTAGAATTACCAAGTCTGGAAAAAAGTCAAATAAAACCCTTTACAGATATTAATGACTTAACAATTCAACCTATCCAAGAGCTTACTGAAGATTGGTCCGAAAAAGATGCTTGGAGGGAATGGACAATAAATTTCCAAGCAAACATGCCAATTTTTGCAGACAGGTGGAGCGATTACACAAAAAAGTCAAAAAAATTAGATAATGATTTATTTTCTAAATTCGCTACAGATTTTAGAAATTTTACTTCCACAGAAATAGATGGCAAACACTGGTTTCAATTCATAAAAGAACTTCCCAGTCAGTATCTCTATACTTGGCTTTGGAGCCGAATAACAGATAGATTGGTCGAAAGTTACAAGTTTAATTTAGAAACAGTTGAAAGTCTGAGGAGAGTGCTCGAAAAAGAAGCTAAAAGTACAGCAATGAATCTTTCTGATAGTACTAGTAGAGTTAGGCTAGAATATAGCAAATTACTGCATTCAATGATTGAAGAGTGTAATATTGACGAGGTTTCAGCAAGCCAATTCTTCGTAGTGAGCGAGTCTAGGGGCTTGTTGACAAGAAGTGGGATTTGGATCGATTTCACACACCAATTGTTGTTCGAGGAAGCATTGTTAAGAGATTCAACCGATGATGAACTTTACAAATTACAAAAATTTCCATCCATACTACTACGTAGTAAGACAAGGGTAGGTAGTTTCAGCCAAGCAGATGAAATTCTTCAAGATGAAGTACTCAATGCAATTGGCAATTGGACAGGATTTATGTTATCGCATCACCCAAAATGTATCTCTCAATATTCGAATCTTGATCAGACTTGGGATAAGTGGGTTGACTATGCACAAGACAATGAATTATACGTCTCTTTAAAAGTTCCTGAATTAGAATTCAATGAGTTTACCGAAAAACGTATTGCCTTACGAAAATATCAAAAATCAGATGGGTTGAAATCACTGCTCGTAAATGGGGCACCAGGTACAGGGAAAACGTATTTTTGTAGGGATTATCTCAAATGGGCACTCGCAAAAAACCGCATAGCAAATAAACCAATTAAATGGAGGTATTATACCTTAAACAATCATCTAGCCGAGCACTTCGATGACTTAGTCAATGATGATGAATGGGTTGGTGCAATCCCCGAATACAAATTAGACTTGAGAAGGTCGACAGGAGGCTCTTTTTCAATAGATCGTTTGCTAAGATACATCAACCCCGAGATAAATCGAAATAAAGGTATCAAGGATAGTAGGGGTATTGGGTTGTTGACATTTTCTATTTTTAAAGTACTAGTCCGGCAATATTTTGCTCAAACTAATGTAGAACATAGTGGGGCAAAATGCCCTCCTTTAGCAGATTCTTGGCAAATATACAATCAAGTAATTCACGACCCAATCTCTGGAAATAGGCGCCAGATAGCAAACAGGGAACAATTCAACGATTTGAATTCTCAATCTTATAAGATGAAATCAAAAGCCATAGATTGGTTCTTGAAATTCCATAACGAATTAAAAAATAAATGGTGGACTTATTCGTATGCAGCATTCGATTGTAGACAGAAGATTTCCACTTTAGATTCAGAAAATTCAGATTCAATCAGGTCCCAGATTAAGGTTGCTGAGTCTGAGGGAGACCATTCTAAAGCGTCCAGATTACGCAGAAATATGCGAGAAACATTTGAAGTTGATTTGCTAATAGTAGACGAAGTTCAAGATATTAATCCCCCCGTAATGGCATTACTGCTGGAATTAATGAGGCCTGGATTCAAAAGCCACTCAATTATGATTGCAGGCGACATGATTCAGACAGTCAACAGAAGTGGCTTCAATTGGATAGATTTCTCTAACTCTACGGCTGCATCTATGAAAGATTCCAAACACCCTGAAAAATTTAAGCTCATTCACTTTGGAGTGTTTGATGAAAATGAGTTGAAAACACACATGTCTACTCTAAAGTATGTGTGGCGTAACGGGAAGAGATTAGTACAATTTAACAACAAATTAAGAAGTAATTATGCTGAAAGTTTTGGCATTTCTGAATACTACAGTTCCAGATTTGATTATCCCGGTGGCGAATTATTGTTCTCAGCGAACTCAAAACAAAAAGACGAAGATAGTAAAATTACTATTTTAGAAACCGAATCATTACATGATTACGATCAGTTAATTCATAATTTATCGGAAGTAAGTAACAAATTAGCCGGGGATGATGTTGCGGTATTGGCACCTTTCGAGATAGAAGAAGAATGGAATAATATTTTCAAATTCCCTGTCTATGATGCTGAATCCGTAAAAGGACTTGAATTTGAAAGCATCGTTGTATTGATGCCTTATATGATTCCTGAAATAGAAGCTAGATCATCGTTGATTAGAAATCTTGGTGAAACTGAATCTGAAATTCAAAACCAGATTCAGAAATGGTGTAATTCTTGGAAAGAAAACACTCAAGATGCTTCTCACAAGAACTTTGAAAATTTCAACCAATTATTCTTGAATGTGATGACAAGGATGAATGTATTATTCTCTAGGCCAGAGAAGCGAATTTTGATCATAAGTCCAGTTAGTTTTGGTCGCGGCGTACAACTCTTCGATATGAAAAATGATAATCAAACGATGGTATCTTTTGGTATCCCGAAGATACCACAAGATGTAGACCTAGATTGTCGAGGAAAAAATTCAATGCTAGAAACATTGTATGTTGAACTAAGAGAAACCGAAGATAAAAATATTTCATATAAGAAATTACTATCTAAGGCACTTAGTCAAGCAGGATTAAACATCGATGGAACGCAGAAAGACAACGAGAGAAAGGTTTGGGATAACCTTTGGCACAATGTCAAAGATAACCATTCTGCACCACTGAAAGCAATAGCTTATGCTGGAGGTTTGGAATATCAAAATAATATTGACTGTATGAGATTATTAAGAGCGGACTTGGGGAGAGGTTTTATCTTAAATCAATCAAATATTAGAAATCCTGAGAATCAGATTATTTCTGCTCTCTACCAGGGCAAAACATACCCCGGCATTACAAAACCTTTGCCAACCCAATTACTGGATGAATCATTATCTATCGCCCCAACTATGGCGCACTATATTTTTGCGAACCTAGAATCACTGATTCGTAAAGCGATGGATGATTCACACGATCATGAAAAGTTGCATCAATTTATGATGTTGCGGTTGTTTGGAGTAGATGTAACTGAGATAATAGGTTATGACTTTGAAACATTTATCCAGAATCATATTTCTATTGATAATCTGACATTAGAAGAGTTCTCAGAAGGTATCGATGGAGAATTCACCACTATTAATTCAGGAACAAAGAAGTATCGAGAAATCATCCTCAGACACTTATGTTCTAGGGTACATTTAGGAATGCAATCGGGGGGTTTAGATGAAAGTGGTATCAAGAGATTGCCAGAATGGGATGATGAATCTGAGTCTCTTTGGGGCGAAATCAATAAATGTATAGCCTCCGGCAATTTCGATTCATACATAGTAAATAATCTAGAAAATACCAATTTGAGAAAATGGATAGAACTTGAATTCAAGAATCGTAAAATTACTCAGGGCCAAACTGCTACAAATCGACAAACATGGAAAGGAATAATTTCAGAAAATAAAATTTCTCCTATGCACTTAGTGGCTTGGAACTTAATGAATAATGTAATCAAGAACATACACGAAGTCCGTAACCAATTTACTCCAATTGATGAGTTCTATCTGTCTATTTATGACGCACTTAATCTTAGTGTTGATATTAGTGGTATGCGAATATTTCACGAGGTTTTGGAATATAGCATTAGAGATCAACCTGTAGCCTTACAAACATTCGAAGATAGATATAATTACGTAACAAACGAATATTCTGAGGTTTTTGAGAAGAACAAGGATACACTCCCTTCAATGCTCAGCATATTAGGAAAATATTGGTTAATGAGAGATGTTGACCGTACCTCGCACAAATTTAGAAATTCAAAAGGAGCATCGATTATAGGGGCGATGATCCATACATCTTATCTAATGAAAACTAAATGGAGAAATAATCTGAGACGTAGAGAATCGATATTGCAGACAGTTGAAGAACAACTGACTCACTACTTTAAAACCTCAAAAAAAGGTTTGCACTTAAATGGTAAAGAATATTGGTTAAAATATCATCTTCAAGATTCAGTTTTTAGAGATTTGTTAGCCAAGAATCTTGAATCTGAAATGGACATCTACACAAAACAATTGGAAGGAAGAATACCTGAGTTTTTGTCGAAATTATTGATGATGGATTTTGTAGCAATGACTGATCCAAATTGGAACTCATCCTCACGCAGAAACCCGGGAATAAATGGTTTCAAACCGGACTTTACAGGTTCTAGCATTGATAATCTTACACGCACTATAGTCAATCAATGTGATGACAAATTGTCAACCACTGGTAAAGGGTTCTTTTCGACATATGTCGAAGACTTGGATAAGTTCCTTGATGAGAACGTGTTGAGAAAAGAGTACAAAAAACAAGCATCAAAGAAAGGAAACGAAAATTTGGACATTTCAAGATTTAAGAATAAATTCCCGGATAGATATATCAATTTCGAAATATGGTCTTCTTGGGAATGGTTACTTTATCTGATGTCAACTGATTTTGGGCAGGGCGTAAATAGTCGTTGGACCGGGATTCATGATAAACAAAATATAGATTCTAGAAAGTTACGTAAAGTTCGGAGGAGTTTGCTACATAATTATCTAAGATTGAATAGTGGAGATAGTTACGATTATATTCAAGAGCAAATATACAAGTCTCAGTATTTATCAATCAAGAATGATCTATCTTTAGCTCGAAATAAAGCATTCATTTTCCATGCTAACAATTTGTTGGACTTCTGTGAAGGGTCAATAAATAAACACCATAATGGTATTCGCTGGTTAAATGTACAGAGAATAATTCTCAATCATGCAATTAAGGAGAGAGGTTATCCCGAGAATTATATTGATTGGGACATTTGTTACCAATTGTTTTCAAAAGTGACCAGAACTAAAGAAAATGACATAGAATGGCTTCTCAATGCAACCATCGAGAATTTGATAAGCGGATTGTCTCATATTGTTGAAAAGGGCTCCGGGAAACGTGTAATTTTGAAACCAGGGCTCGTTACCATAGAAGATTTGGTCAATTACAGTTATCTAAACGATGAATACTCAGGGGGGGCGATTCTTGAATTATCATCTCGGATTAAGAATGCTCACATCCTTCTAAACGACTCTTTAGGAGTCGATTCATCTAGTCAATCAAACACTTCTAAACGTGTGAAGAGAACTTATTTCAGTACAAATAGAAATTTCCAGACGGTTAGAGACAATATTTCTGCCAAACTACTGCGTTATGTCATGAATGAAGTTGCACATTATGGTTATATTGATTACCAAGGTGAACGTTGGAGTATTGAAGCAAGTAATGAATTTAATAATTATCAGACTTCACAATATTCGGGAGAAGTCCACCGATATTACCGAATTATCAAATCTTGTGAATTCTATTCAGATGGATGCAAGAATATGGTGAGTTTAATCTCTAAACAAACACATTGTAGAGATTGCTGTAGTAAACGATTTGTTTCATGCAACCAAGTCCATATGAAATAGCCCCCATTACAAGATCCGTTTTTCTAATTTATAATTCTTTTAAACCCTAATTTCCCAAGTTACATTTTATTAGTAGATCCGCAGTCGGTTTGAAAGATAGATGATGGACAAATATCCTCGAGAGCGCCACATTATCAATAAAATGCTAAAACCAATTGATTTAATTGGTTATGCCTTCGTGCTTAAGAGTAAATATGAGGTATGTTTGGATCAACATACAAATGGTGAAGATATTGATTATGAATCAGTTCTATCAGATATCCGTTTTGATTTGCATC
>Ga0233444_10006663_pt1 | contig 10252 bp, 10 predicted proteins | sample SI_124_October20_6_FD_182792 | JGI IMG/M metagenome (GOLD analysis project Ga0233444, IMG submission 182792) | Seawater microbial communities from Saanich Inlet, British Columbia, Canada - SI_124_October2016_10_MG | ecosystem: Environmental > Aquatic > Marine > Inlet | place: Canada: British...
GTCTATTGAATTTGCAAATGATAGTAAAGTCGTTGCAGCTGCAACCTCTTCAAGTTCTATTCGTGGTATGTCAATTAACTTATTATACCTCGATGAGTTTGCATTCGTTGATGATGCAGAGACATTCTATACTGCAACATATCCCGTTGTTACTTCGGGTAAAGACTCAAAGGTTATCATTACTTCCACTGCAAACGGTGTGGGTAACATGTTCCATAAGATATATGAGAGTGCTGTACATAAACAATCAGAATATAAAGATTTTACAATTAACTGGTTTGATGTGCCAGGCAGAGACGAAAACTGGAAGAAAGAGACCATTGCAAATACCTCAGAAGCACAATTTGAACAAGAGTATGGAAACTCGTTCTTAGGAACTGGGTCAACTCTTATAAACTCAAATACTTTACTAGGTTTAAAATCTATAGATTCGGATTGGGTTAAAGATGGAATAAGTTTATATAGGAAACCTGTAGAAAATCATAACTATATATGTACAGTTGATGTATCACAAGGTAAAGGATTGGACTATTCCACATTTACTATATTTGATGTTTCGTCTCAACCATTCCAACAAGTCTTGGTTTATAGAGATAATATGACATCACCTATGTTGTTGGCAGACATAATTAATAAATATGTTAGACCATATAACGAAGCACTTGTTATTATAGAAAACAACGCAGAAGGTGGTATGGTCGCACAACAGTTGCATTATGATATAGAATACCCTAGTGTCTTTACCCAAGGACAAACTAAGGCAGAAGATATCGGTGTGACAATGAATAAACGAATTAAGAGAATTGGTTGTTCTACTCTGAAAGAAATACTAGAAGAGAATCGACTAAATATAGTAGATAGAGCAACAATAACAGAACTTATGACCTTTGTTATTAAAGGTAACTCATATGAGGCTGATAGGGGTTATAATGACGATTTAGTTATGAACAATGTATTATTTGCATGGTTTATAACAACTGAATACTTTAATCACTTAACAGATACTAGAGTTAAGGACTTATTGTATTCAGAACAACAAAAGTTGATAGAAGATGATATTCTACCTGCAGGAGTGTTTGGTGGGATACAGGGTGAAGAGGAAACATTCGTAGATTCAAACGGAGATAGATGGTTCACAATAACCTAAATAAATATATTGTTAGAGTTATTAAAGTTATAAATATATCAAGTAAAACAAACTTTTTACATTAACAGGAGAAAAGTATGGCATTTCAAGTATCACCAGGCGTACAGGTCAAAGAAGTCGACCTTACAAATGTTGTACCAGCAGTTTCAAGCACAACTGGTGCATTCGCTGGTTCATTTCAATGGGGCCCTGTTGATGAAGTAATAACAGTTTCAGATTCAAAAGGTTTAAACAGTGTGTTCGGAAACCCTGCAAATACAGACGCAGGTTCAGAAGATTATTACACTGCAGAATCTTTCCTAAAATATGGTTCTTCATTGAGAGTGGTAAGATTAAATTCAACGGGGTTGTATTCCGCTAACGCAAGTTCAAACGCAACATCTCTTCTAAAAAACAATGAAGAGTATATAGAGACCTATAGAGATGGTTCTCAGGCTGCAACAGTAGGCACATTCGTATCAAAATATGCAGGTGTTCTAGGTAATTCACTTAGAGTAGAACTTTGTGGTTCTTCAAACGCATATTACAATGATGTTGTCACTGCAACAAATAGTGTTGACGGTAGTTCAAATCCAGTCAACCTTGCAATAGGAACAACAACAATTCCAGTAGACGCTGGTAATTCAGTATTTCAGGTTGGAGACATAGTAAAATTCGCAAACCATAGTCAGGAATATAAAGTTTTAACAACACCTGATGACGCTTCTATAACAATAGAAACAATCGGAACACCTACAAAAACAGGTTTAACAACTATAGTTGGTGACGGTGTAAATATAGACAGATTTTGGAAACACTATTCACTATTTGATAAGGCACCAGGCTCTTCTGCAAACGCAGTTAAGGCAGGTGCAACAAATGATGAGTGTCATATCGTTGTAACAGATGAAGACGGTGCGATTACTGGTGTTCCAGGCGAAGTTTTAGAAACATATGGTTTCGTATCACAGGCCGCAGACGCTAAAGATGAACAAGGTCGTTCTAATTATTACAGAGATGTAATTGCAAGAGGTTCGAACTATGTTTATTGGTCAGGACATTCTACATCAACACACGCAAGTACAACAGAATCAAGAACACTTGCAACAGTTGCTGGTGGAACTGCATTCGGACAACCTGCTTTACCACTTGTAGTATCACTTGGTGGTGGTGCTAATGGTAGACTAGGAACTGCAGGACAAAAAACAGACGCTTATTCAACACACTTCGGAGATGCAGAAACAATAGACGTCTCTTTAATTATTATGGGTTCTGCAAGAACTGATAATGGTAGTGGAACAGAACAAGACACAATTACAGACCACAATACAATATTAAATGAATTAATATTACTTTGTGAAAATAGAAAGGACTGTATAGTTGTTGCTTCACCTAGAAAAACATCTATAGTAAATGTTTCATTAGAATCTACTCAAGTTTCTAATGTTAAAACAGATTACTCATCAGTCACAAGTTCTTCATACGCAGTATTAGACAGTGGTTGGGTATACCAATACGACAGATTTAATGACAAATACTGTTGGGTGCCAGGAAATGGACACACTGCAGGTATTATGGCAAGGTCAGACTTATTAAGTGATGCATGGTTCTCACCTGCAGGATTCACAAGAGGTCAATACTTAGGTATTACTAAACTTGCATTTAACCCTAAGAAGTCTTCAAGAGACGACTTATACCGTGCAAGAATCAACCCAATAGTCACATTTGCAGGTCAAGGAACAGTATTGTTCGGAGATAAAACTGCATTAACAAGTCCTTCTGCATTCGACAGAGTGAATGTAAGAAGATTGTTTATAGTATTAGAAAAGGCAATTGCAGTTGCTGCTAAATCACAACTCTTTGAGTTCAATGATGCATTTACACGTGCTCAATTTAGAAGTGCTGTAGAACCTTTCCTAAGAGACGTTAAAAACAGAAGAGGTTTAGTAGACTTCTCAGTAGTTTGTGACGAAACAAACAACACTGATACAGTGATTGACAGAAACGAATTTGTTTGTTCAATCTTTGTAAAACCTGCTAAATCAATTAACTTCATAACTCTTAACTTCGTGGCTGCAAGGTCAGGTGTTGAGTTTGAAGAAATTTATAGTGCAGTATAACAGGAGTATATAAATGGCAACAATAGACCAATTTAAAGCACAATTAATCGGTGGTGGCCCTCGTGCAAACAGATATAGAGTCTTTATCCCTAGAAGTGGTGAAAAGATAGAATTTTTATGTTCTGCTGCTCAGATTCCTGCTGGTAATATAGGTGTAATTTCAGTACCTTTCAGAGGTCAAAATCTAAAACTCGCAGGAGATAGGACATTTGATGACTGGACAGTGACTTTAATTAATGATGTAGAGTTTTCTTCTAGAACTGCTTTAGAGGCATGGCAAGAAGATATCGCTTCACTAACAACAACCGATGCAGCTACGAATACAGATTACTTATTATCTCGTGCATTTGTTGAACAGTTGCACAAAGATGACTCCGTCCTTGCAAGATATGAGTTCTTCAACATTTTCCCAAGTGTAGTTTCAAGTATTGCTTTATCAAGTGATGAGGCTTCTGCTTTAGAAACATTTGAAGTAACATTCTCATATTCGCATTGGGACAGAGTTAAGTAAATAGTTGTGAATATCACCACATTTAGGTGGTATAAATATTAGTATGGAATTATTTGGGTACGAAATTACTCGTAAAAAAGACGAGTTAAGAAATACGGAGGCACCGAATGCTAAGTCATTTGTGCCGCCAGTTGATGATGACGGAACTCCCGTTATACAACAACAGGCTGGATATGTTGCAGGTGGTGCTTATGGTGCCTATGTCGACATGGAAGGTGGTATTAAGAATGAGGCAGAACTCATTCGTAGATATCGTGAAACATCTTTGGTGCCAGAGTGTGACTCTGCTATCGAAGACATAGTTAATGAGTGTATCACGTCTGATGTTTCAGATAAGATTGTGACACTCGACTTGAGAGACGTTAAACTCTCTGATAGTATCAAAGGAAAGATACAAGACGAGTTTAATCACATCTTAGGGATGATGAAGTTCAATCAGAACTCTCATGAAATATTCAGAAAATGGTACGTAGATGGAAGGATATATTTCCATAAAGTCGTTGACTCTAAAAGACCTAAGTTAGGTATAGTCGACTTAAGAAACGTAGACCCATTAAAAATTAAAAAAGTTAGACACGTTGAGAAAGATAAAGACCCTAAAACTCAAATAGAAAGAGTTAAAAAGGTAGAAGAGTTCTATATGTTTAATGACAGAGGATTCGATAAATCTTCTGCAACAGAAGGAACAACAGTTAAAATCGCACCTGAGGCCGTATCATATACTACTTCGGGTCTACTTGATTACACTAAGAATGTTGTAATCGGGTATTTGCATAAGGCATTGAAGACTGCAAATCAGTTATCAATGATGGAAGATGCACTTGTTATATACCGTATATCAAGGGCTCCTGAAAGAAGAATTTTCTACATTGACGTAGGAAACCTTCCAAAAGCAAAGGCAGAACAGTACCTTGCAGAGACTATGAACAAGTATAAGAATAAACTTGTTTACAATGCAGATACTGGTGAAATCAAAGATGATAGAAAACATATGAGTATGTTAGAAGATTTTTGGTTGCCTAGAAGAGAAGGTGGTAGAGGAACAGAAATTAGTACATTGCCTGGTGGTCAAAACCTTGCAGATATAGATGATATAGAATACTTTAAAAAGAAACTATATCAATCTCTTAATGTTCCTGCTTCTAGAATGGAGGCTGATAATGGTTTTAACATGGGTCGTGCTTCAGAGATTAATAGAGATGAACTTAAGTTTAATAAGTTCACTAACAGACTTCAGAAGAAGTTCTCTAGAGTCTTTATTGATATCCTTAGAACACAATTAGTTCTAAAAGAGATAATCAATGCAGAAGAGTATGACAGTACAGTAAAAGAATTTGTTCAGTTTCAATTTGCAACCGACAACCACTTTACAGAGTTGAAAGATGCAGAGATACTAAAGGAGAGAATAGACACTCTCGGACAAGTATCAGAGTATGTTGGACAGTATTACTCTAAAGATTGGGTTAGAAAATATGTTTTAATGCAATCAGATGAGGATATAAAAATAATTGATAAACAAATCAACACCGAAAAAGACGAAGGTGGTGATGAAGATAATGATGACTTCGGAGGATTCTAATAATGAGTAGTGAAATCGCAAAACAAATCGTAGACCAAATAGAACAAGGTCAATTGAATGATGCAAAAGATAGTATATCTCAAGGCATAAAACAAAAAGCTGCAGAAGTAGTAGACATGAAAAGAGTTGAGATGCAAGTAGACTGGGTAGATGCACCTTCAACTGAACCAACAGGTGAGTAATGAAAAGTTTCTCTTCTGTTTTAACTGAATTAAATGAATCTCGTAAAGATATTCCTTTAAATTCATTTGAAGTTAAAAGAAACTTCGTTGAAATAGGAGAACAAAGGTTTAATGTAGTGTTTTCTAGTCTAAAAAGAGATATAAATATATCTATAGACGGAAATACATTAAACGAATCTTTTAAAAGTTTAAAAGATGCAGAAAAAGAGTTTAACAATATCCGTTATGTAATGAAAGATTTGATTGAAAAGGATACAAAAATAGAGGAAATTATCAATGAAATTAATATCAGAGTTTAATGATTACGCAGTTCAACCTGTAATCATAGAACAAAACGAAAAAGGTGAAAAAGAATACTTCATTGAAGGTATTTTTATGCAATCTGAAATTAAAAACAGAAACGGTAGAGTTTATCCTAAAGAAGTCATGAGGAAGGAAGTTAACCGATATGTTAAAGAGTTCGTAGAGAAAAAACGTGCTTTCGGTGAGTTAGGACACCCTGATGGCCCGACAATCAATTTAGACAAAGTTTCACATATGATTACATCTTTAGAAGAAGATGGAAACAATTATGTGGGTAAAGCAAAGATTTTAAGTACACCAAATGGTCAAATCGTAAGAAATTTGATTGATGACGGTGCAAAACTTGGAGTTTCATCAAGAGGACTAGGTTCACTAGAACAAAAAGGTGGTGCTCAATACGTGAAAGACGATTTTCAACTTGCAACTGCAGGTGATATCGTTGCAGACCCTTCTGCACCTGAGGCCTTCGTTGAAGGAATCATGGAAGGTGTTGAATGGGTGATGGAGAATGGTATATTAAAGGCAGTAGAAATGGAGAAAATGCAGAAAGAATTAAGGACTGCATCTCTAAATCAACTCGAAGAAACCAAATTAAACCTTTGGAAAAAGTTCGTTGAGAACCTATAATATATAAATAAATTAAGTAGTTCAATTAGAAACTAAACAGGAGAAAAAAATGGCAGAGTTAGAAAATAACCTAGAAAGTATCGAAGAGGTAAAACAACCTCATGACGGTGCTGAAAAAGGCGACACTAAACCAGTCAAACAAGGTTCATCTGATGCCGAGACTATTGGTCAAGGTAAAGTTGAAGTCGTTAAACCTGAAGAAAATCCTGTTGACAAAGCAGTTGACTCAGTAAAAAAAGCAGAAAATGTTAAGTCAGTCAGTGGTGACGCTCAACAGAAAAATGCTGGAAAATCTGAAAGTCAACCTAAATTGAAAAAAGTTTCAGAAGATGAAGCAGAGTCTAAAAAAGACGAAGTAAAATCTTCAAAAATGGAATCAATCAAGGCTATCGTCAACAACATGAAGGAAATGACTAAGGAAGAAATTTCTTCAATATTGGGAACAGTATCAGAAGAAGAAGTTGACGAAAGTTTGACAAAGGCAGAAGTTGCTAGAAAAGTAGTAGAATCTTTAAAGTCTATGACTGAAGAAGAAGTTGCAGAAACTTATGGCAAAATGTCTAAAAAGAAAGAAGAAGAAGTTGAAGAAGAAGTGGAAGTAGAAGTAGATGAAGAAGTATCTACTGAACTGGAGTCTTCTTTAGTTGAAATCGAAATAGATGACGACCTATCTAAAATTTCAGAATCTTTAGACCTTTCAGAAGAAAATGCTGAAAAGGCGAAAACAATCTTTAAGGCTGCAGTGACTTCAAAAGTTGCAGAGATTAAAGAAGAGTTGGAGTCTCAGTACTCAGAAGAATTAAAAACCTCAGTTGAGAAAGTTAAAACCGACCTATCGGAAGGTGTTGACAAATACTTAACATATTGTGCAGAAGAGTGGACGAAAGAAAACGAACTTGCAATAGAAAGAGGTTTGAGGTCAGAAATGACTGAGAACTTTATCGAAGGATTAAAAACATTGTTCGTAGAACATTATGTTGATGTCCCTGAAGATAAGTACAATGTTATTGATGAACTCGCAAATCGTCTCGATGAGATGGAACAAAAACTTGATGGTGAAGTCACTAGAAATATGGACATCACTGAAGAGTTGGATACACTCAAAAGAGCAAACGTGATAACGAAGGCCTGTGAAGACCTAACCGAATCACAAAAAGAGAAATTGGTTTCTCTTGCAGAAGGAGTAGACTTTAAAGACGCAGAAGATTTCGCTGAGAAAGTTTCTGAAGTTAAAAATGCATACTTCCCTGTAGACGGTGAGAAACTAATTGAAGATACGGTTGTTGAAGAAGGAACAGGAGTTATCTCTGAGGAATCAGACGAACCAACACTTGCACCTGAAATCGCAACTTATGCTAACGCATTATCAAAACTAAAACCATTAGGTTAATTTAAAGGAAAAATAAAATGTTTTTATCAGAAAACTTACAAGAAAAGTGGAGTCCGATTCTAGAACATTCCGATTTGCCAAAAATCGAGGATAACTACAAGAAGGCTGTTACTGCTGTAATCTTAGAAAACCAAGAAAAAGCTCTTAAAGAAGATAGAGCTACTCTTGACGAAGCAGCACCTTTAAATGCTACTGGAAGTGCGATATCTAATTGGGACCCGATTTTAATCAGTCTCGTTAGACGTGCTATGCCAAATCTCGTTGCTTACGACATTTGTGGTGTTCAGCCAATGACTGGCCCAACAGGTCTTATCTTTGCTATGAAAGCAAGATATTCAGACTATCCTACACTTGCAAGAACTGCTAATTCAGAAGCTTTACATAACGAAGCTAGAACTGGTTATTCTGCAAACCCACAGGATGTCGACGGCCCACTAGGTACAGACCATTCAGGCGACCCGTTTAACGGTTCATATGCTTCTCAAACAGAAACAGGTATGACAACAGCTGAAGCGGAAGCTTTAGGTGATGCTGCCGGTAATCATTTCGCAGAAATGAGTTTCTCAATTGAAAAAGCTACCGTTACTGCAGTTTCCAGAGCATTAAAAGCAGAATACACATTAGAACTTGCACAAGACCTTAAAGCAATTCATGGTCTTGACGCTGAGTCAGAACTTGCAAATATTCTTTCATCAGAAATACTTGCTGAAATCAACAGAGAAGTAATCAGAGGAGTTAACAACCAGGCTAAAACTGGTGCGGCTGCTACTGCTTCTGCTGGTACATTCAACTTAGATGTTGATGCTAACGGTAGATGGTCTGTTGAGAAGTTCAAAGGACTATTGTTCCAAATAGAAAGAGAAGCTAATGTAATCGCAAAAGAAACAAGAAGAGGAAAAGGTAACTTTATCTTATGTTCTTCAGATGTTGCTTCTGCATTATCAATGGCTGGTGTGTTAGATTATACACCTGCTCTTAACACTACATTAAATGTTGATGACACTGGTAATACTTTTGCTGGTACATTAAACGGAAGAGTTAAAGTCTATATAGACCCATATGCTTCTTCTGATTACATGACTGTAGGTTATAGAGGTTCTAATCCTTATGACGCTGGTCTTTTCTACTGCCCATACGTTCCATTACAAATGGTTCGTGCAGTTGGTGAGAATACTTTCCAACCAAAAATCGGTTTCAAAACTAGATATGGTATGGTAAGTAATCCATTTGTTGGCACTACTGCCGCAAACGGACTTGCTTCTGCAGGTACTAACCAGTACTTCAGAAAAATGGCTGTTTCTAACATTCTATAAGAATTTTAGTAGTTCATTTAAAAGGGTCTTTCGAGACCCTTTTTTTTGGCATTTGAATTGGGACTGCATCTTTCCGAATCATGCCTTACTATCCTTTCCTTCAAAGTTGACTCTAATCGTTCAATGTCTTGGGATTAACCCAATTCTTTACACCGTGTCCTTCTAGTGAGGCCTTACCCCAATTTTATCTAGGTCAATAGGTAGTGACCATAAAGAAATTCGTTTACCATACTTTCCCAATTCGTCAAAAATTTCAAGTACTTCTCTGTTCGGATTCTATCCACACCTCACGATTATATGCCACGTCTTAATTGACTTTAACAGTGTGGAACACCTTTTCTATACGGAACAACCTCTCACAACCAACTTACTTCCGTCTCGATTTCCTACTTTACTAGTATAACAAAAAGTTAGGTGCATTGTCAACCTAAATACTAGTGTAAGAATAAATCTTACGACATACACACACAGGAGAACAATATGTCAAATCAAGGAAAATCAGGTTTTGAAATCAGAGCCGACTTACTATCCCTATCCGAAGGTCTTTTGACCAGTAACTACCAAAGAGAAGTTGATGCTATCTATGCACACAATGACTCATTCCCTAATGATAAGAAACCCTTACCATTAAGAGAAATAACTGGTGAAGAGGTTATTAGAACTGCAAGACAACTCAACGAGTTTGTAACAGAGAAGTAAACCCTTGTGGGTGGAAACACCCACATATTATAAATAGTATAAGAAAGAGAAATATTATGTACAATAAACAAATCAATGTGAAAGAAGGCCCATGGGAGAAATCAGTTTTCCCTAATGGAATTGAAACAACAAATGTATTGAGTCGCAAGACCATTACAACATTCATAAAAGATGGATATCTTTGTGAAGAAACAACAACAAGAGAGTATAGAGGAGAAGATTATCATGACACTACCTCTAACAAAAGGATAACTAAAATAAATGGTTGAGATAAATAAATCACTCCTTAACAAGAATAACTTTCGTCTTCTAATAGACAAAGTTCCAACTGTAGAGTACTATGTACAGTCTGTTAATATACCTGGCCTGCAGTTTACGGAAGTAAACCAACCATTTGGTATT
>Ga0233444_10006666_pt1 | contig 10250 bp, 7 predicted proteins | sample SI_124_October20_6_FD_182792 | JGI IMG/M metagenome (GOLD analysis project Ga0233444, IMG submission 182792) | Seawater microbial communities from Saanich Inlet, British Columbia, Canada - SI_124_October2016_10_MG | ecosystem: Environmental > Aquatic > Marine > Inlet | place: Canada: British...
GATGGCCGTAGGTACAAGCGTGGCAAAAATAGCCGCGCCCTGCGATCCGCCAAACACGGCCAGATGCAGTTTGTCATGCGCTTGTCTGGCGGCTGGCTTTTGTGTTTTGCTGGAAATGCTGTCCTGATGAAACGCATCACGCACCGGCATGCCGGTGACTTTGACATGTATATTATCAGGTAGATTTCGTGTGCCGTCCCAGCTTAGTGCCAGATTACCAGCGCGGCGTGCCAGCAGATGGTTAGCTCGCCCTAAAAACGCATTCTGCTCATGCAGAATACTTGGTATGCGCAATAACCCACCTGCAAATAACGGCGCAAAGGATGGGTAGCCGCCAAAACCGATAATGGCAGCTGGGCGGCGCAAACAGAAATGAAGCAGACATTGCGCGGCGCCAAAGCCAAGCTTGAAAAGCGCGTTCACGCGGCGGATGATCCCGCGCTGGAATGGCGAAGCGCTGGCAATCATTGTGATGCCAAGCGCGGCTGATGATGCGTCCAGATGGCTGGCATTAGCGATTTTTGCACCGCGTCTATCGGTGAAAAGCTGTGTGCGATAACCACGGGCGCTCAGCGTCTCGGCAACTGCCATTGCTGGAAAAACATGCCCGCCAGTGCCACCTGCGGCAAGACAGATCAAGGGCTTGTTTGGCGCAGCAAGGCGGGTCATAGCTGATCCCCCCGTGCAAAACTATCTGCCGCCGTCCGCTTGCGGGTAAGCGCTAGAATCAATCCCATCGTCAGACTGCTGGCAAGCAGCGATGATCCGCCATAGCTGATAAAGGGCAAGGTCATGCCTTTGGTAGGAATAAGATCGACCGAAGATGCCATATGGATGCATGCCTGTACGCCAAACTGCATAACCAGACTAGAGGCCGCAATAAGACAGAACAGGCCTTCGCCTGACATCGCGCGGGTAAATCCACGCAGAACAATAAACGCATAAAGTCCCAGCAGAATCAGACATGCAATGGCACCATATTCTTCGGCAGCAACAGCAAAAATAAAATCTGAATGGGCATCAGGCAGGTTCAGCTTCACCCGCCCATCGCCAGGGCCAACACCAAAGAAGCCGCCTTCGGCAAAGCTTTCACGCGCCCGATCAACCTGCCATGATCCTCCATCAAGGAATTTTTCCACTCTTTTTTGCACATGATCTAGATTTTGATAGGCGATATAAAAGGCGATAGGCGCTAGGGCGACAGCACCAATAACGAATAACAGCGGCATGCCGGCCAAAAACATCTGAAAGCCCCATGTCAGCGTAATCACAACAGTCATGCCGATATCAGGTTGTAAAACCAGAATAGTCACAAGTATCGCCAGCAATCCGGTCGAATAAGCCCAGCCCGGAAAATCCTGTCCTTCACGCCACAAGGTCAATAACCAGGCTGAAACAATGGCAAATAACGGTTTGGCAAATTCTGACGGTTGCAGATTAAAGCCTGCAATCGATATCCAGCGTGTTGCACCCTTGATTTCGCTACCAGCGACAATCGCTAGAACCATCAACCCAATGACGCCGATCATGCCAATAAGGGCTAGCGCCCGTATTGGTCGCGGCTCTAGCAGGGAAACCCCGAAAATTATGGCTACTGCAGGTAACAGATACATCACCTGACGCACAATGAAATGCTGCGATGGCAAATTGATAAGATTAGCCACAGCAGGCCCCGCCGCCATCACCAGCAAGGTGCCAACAACCATCAGAATTAAGGCGCAGGCAAGTAACCAGCGATCAACAGTCCACCACCATACCCCGACAAGCGAGCGATCTGTGCGATCAAGCATGAGCACCTCCCACAAAGCTGGAAGGTGTGGCGCAAAGTGTGGCGGCTAATGCGGCAAAAGCATCACCGCGAGCTTCAAAACTGTCAAATTGGTCAAAGGATGCGGCCGCAGGTGATAGCAGAATATGTGCCGCACTTGTTGCGCTTTGGGCATCGGCAAAGGCGGCATATGTCGCACTGTTCAGGTCATGATGGATCTCAGTGGTGCATTTACCAGCAAGCTGGGTCGCAAACAGATCAGCAGAAGCGCCAATCAGATAGGCTTTTTTGACCGCGCCAAGGGCGTTGCCAGCCGCGCCAACACCGTCATCCTTGGCCAAGCCGCCAGCAATCCAGTAAATACTGTCAAAAGCCATAAGCGCTTTGGCCGCGGCAACGCCATTAGTTGCTTTTGAATCATTGATAAAGCCGATATGCCCGATCTGTCCCACAGGTTGCAGACGATGCGGCAGACCAGCAAAAGACGCCATCCCCGCATCAATTATGCTCTCTTCATAGCCGATCATACGCATGACAGTCGCCATGGTGGCGGCATTGTGGGCATTATGCACCCCTTTGAGGGCAGGGGATGCGTCGCGGCCTTTGGGTGCTTCGGACGCCGTGACTGTTGTCACCGTTACCTTGTCGGCGACTGGCACGGTGGCAAAATCACGCATATAATCATCGTCACTGCCCAGAATGACATGGCCACCAGCGCGTGTGGCCGTAACCATCAGCCGCTTGGCCGCGACATAACCATCCATGCCGCCATGCCGATCAAGATGATCTGGCGTTATATTCAGCACGACACCAAAATCAGGCGCCAGAGATGGCGTCGTTTCAAGCTGATAGGATGACAGTTCGAGAATGATATAACCACCGGTGCCGGGGTCTTTCAGCGAACAGGCGGCATCTCCAATATTACCCCCGACAGCGACCTTTGCGCCAGCCTTGGTCAGACAATGGCCAAGTAGCGCGGTACAGGTTGATTTCCCGTTGGTGCCGGTAATGGCAATCAAAGTAGCGTCACTTTTGGCGCGCAAGGCCAGCTCGACTTCGCTGATGATGGGAATGCCAAATGTGGTGGCTTTGGCCGCCGCTGGATGCGGCTTGGGATACAGATGCGGAATGCCGGGGCTAATCACCACCGCATCCAGTTCATCCCATGGCCAGTCTTGCCAGCCCTGCCAGATAAAATTACTGCTGCTGCATCCAGACGGCGTATCTTTAGCGGCTTTATCGTCATGGGCATATGCAACCGCACCTGCCGCCGCCAGTGCGCGGGCAGCCGCAATGCCGGAACGACCAAGGCCTAAAAGCCCTATGCGTTGTCCTGACATGTTGTGCGGTATCATCATCCCTATCCCCTAACGCAGCTTCAATGATGACAGCCCGGCGATGCCAAGCATGAAAGCAATGATCCAGAAGCGGATGACGATGGTTGATTCTGCCCAGCCTTTTTTCTCGAAATGATGATGCAGGGGCGCCATCAGGAAAATCCGCTTGCCGGTGAGTTTGAATGAAGCAACTTGCAAAATGACCGATGCTGTTTCGAGTACAAAAAGACCGCCAGCAATGGCCAGAACAAGCTCATGTCTGGTGGCTACCGAAATCGCACCAAGCGCGCCGCCAAGTGCCAGCGAACCTGTATCGCCCATGAACACGCGGGCAGGGGGGGCGTTAAACCATAAAAAGCCTAGGCCAGATCCAATAAGCGCACCGCACATAACGGCCAGTTCACCTGTGCCAGGTATGTAATTGATTTGCAGATAGCTGGCAAAATTCACGTTACCAGACAGATAGGCGATCAAGGTAAAACAGCCCGCTACGATCATCACCGGAACAATGGCAAGGCCATCAAGCCCATCTGTCAGATTCACCGCATTCGATGCCCCGACAATCACGATCATGGCAAAAGGCACATAGAACAGCCCAAGCCCAACAATTGTATCTTTCAGAAAGGGCACCGAAACACCATAGCGAACGTCACTTGGTGAAAGTTGAATGAAGATTAACGTGGCAAAGAAACCAACAATAAGCTGAAGCCCCATCTTCATGCGCGCTGACATGCCCTGATGCGAACGGCGCCGCAATTTCATCCAGTCATCAACACTTCCAATCGCGCCAAAGACAAGCGCCACCAGCAAGACTGGCCACATATAGGGGTTGGATAGGGGTGTCCATAGCAACGACGAAAAGGCAAAGGTGGCCAGAATCAGTAATCCACCCATTGTGGGCGTGCCGATCTTGGTGATCAGATGTGACTGCGGCCCGTCATCACGAATAGGCTGACCTTCTTTCTGATGTGTTTTCAGCCATCGGATAAAAACGGGCCCAAATAACAGGCTCAGAAATAGGGCTGTAACAGTGGCACCGCCTGTCCGGAAGGTGATGTAGCGGAACAGGTTGAAAAACTGGTATTCGCCAGCCAAAGGAACAAGTAAATCAGGTAACATATATTTTTCCTTCAGTTGATTGTTTGAAGGCAGATTTGTCAGTAACCGATGCGGTGGGTGTCTTATCCGTCATGGCATCTAATAGCGCGTTGGTAACACGCCATGCCCCTGAACCTTTTGACCCCTTTATAAAAATCGTGTCGTCAGTCTTTACAAAGCGCGCCAGCAGATCACTTGCGATTGCTGGATTTTCAGCAAAGATCACATCACATGGGGGGGTGGCATGCGCAAAAGCGCGGGCAAATTCACCCCCGATGGCAATGACATGGCGGGGGGCAATGCGGGCAATAATTGATACGATTTCATCATGGGCGACGGCGCTATGCGTGCCAAGCTCCAACATGTCGCTCACCACCATTATGTCGCAATGGCGCGCGTCTGTTAAAAATGGTTCCAGTGCAGCCAACATGGATGCGGGGCTGGCATTATAACTATCATCGATAACGGTTATGGCTTTGTCGTTGAAAATGCCACTATGGCGTGCACCACGTCCAGCAATGTCACCAAAATCAGCCAGATGATCGGTTGCGGCGACGGCATCCTGTCTCAACGCGTGCACACAAGCCAGAACGCCCAATGCATTCATCGCCCAATGATGGCCGGACATGCCCAATCGGAAGCTAACAGGAAAGCCCGATAAATCGGCCTCAATCTTCATGCCATCGTCATCTTGGCGTGCCGACAGTAAGCAGAATTCAGCTTCACCATGATTGCCAAATGTTATGATCCGTTTGATGCCTGCCGCTTTGGCTGCGCGGTATAGACGGTCAAAAAAGGGATCATCGATATTCAAAACAGCCGTGCCGCCTTGCATGCCTTCAAATATTTCGGCTTTCGCATCAGCAATCGCGTCAATCGACTCAAAATGCCCCGAATGCACGGCAGCAATCCGTGTAATCATGGCAACGTCAGGGCGGGCAATGCGGGTTAGAGTGGCAATTTCACCAGCGTGATTCATACCAATTTCCTGAATGGCAAACTGGCTGTCCTTGGGTAAGGCGGCAAGGCTCAGCGGCAAGCCGATATGATTGTTAAAATTGCCTTCATTCGCATGGCTTTGTCCAAAAGCGCGTAAAATATGCGCCAGCATTTCTTTGGTGCCTGTTTTGCCAACCGAACCGGTTATTGCAACCATGGCACCTTTATGGCGTTCACGTCCGGCAACCGCTAGATCGGTTAAAGCAGTCAGACAGTCTGGCACAATGATCTGCGTAAGCTCTACCGCATTGTCGGGCTTTGTTACAATCGCCGCGCTGGCATCGGCGCCGGCAACTTTCGCAAGGAACTGATGCCCATCTGCTGTTGCCCCGGGCAAAGCCACAAACAGGCTGCCTTTCCGGCACATACGACTATCAATCGTAATATGATCCACAGGCGATGCTATATCGGTTGCTTTTGCCATTACGCCGTTGGTATGCGCGCAAATTTCATCAACAGTCCATAAAGGCGCGGTCATTTTTGCGCCTCCGTCATATCTGCGATGTATCGGCTGGCAACTGATATGTCGCTAAAGGGCAACGTTTCATCACCAATCAGTTGAACGGTTTCATGTCCTTTGCCAGCTATCAGCAGGACATCGCCGCTTTCCAATTTTTCCAGCGTGCTTTTGATAGCTGTGTCGCGCGGGATTATTTCAATACTTTTGGGGCTGGTGGCCATAATGGCGGCACGGATATTGGCTGGATCTTCGGAACGAGGGTTATCGTCAGTTATGATAACAATGTCAGCCGCTTGATCTGCAATGGCACCCATCAGTGGGCGTTTTGACGGGTCGCGGTCGCCACCACATCCGAACAGCACATATAGCTTATGACTGACCTCGGGACGTAGAGCTTCAAGCGCAGCGCGCAAGGCATCGGGCGTATGGGCAAAATCAACAACAATTTGCGCACCCTTTGGGTGGCCTGTTACGGTCTGCATCCGGCCTGGGGCTGGTTTGAGATAGGCTAATCCGCCAAGCGAGTCCTGTAGGGTAAGCCCGCTCATATGCGCCATGATTGCCGCGGTTAAGGCATTAACCGCCTGAAAGGTGCCGGACATGGCAAGCGGGATATGCCAACTGTCACCGCCATGTTTGATCGACATTTCCAGAATATTGTCAATCGGCGTAATGTTTTCGATCTGGAAGTCGGCATCATCAGCAAAGCCGAATGTCTTTATAACGATCTGACGCGCTTCGCCTTGTATGGTTAGCATGTCGCATAGGCGGCGACCATAGGGATCATCAATATTGATGATTGCCGCGCCTGCATGCATCAGCAAATTCATGAACAGATGTGATTTGGCTGTAAAATATGATTCCATATCACCATGATGATCAAGATGGTCTTGCGACAGATTGGTGAAGGCGGCGATATGGACATTCAGCCCGTCAAGACGCTGTTGCACAAGACCATGCGAACTGGCCTCAAGCGCAAGATGGGTAACACCTGCATCACATAGCGGTGACAAGGCAGAATGCAGGGAAACGCTGTCAGGCGTTGTAAGCTTTGGTAAATCAAGGATTTTACCATCCATTTTCCGTGTATCGGTGCCTTTGACCCCTAACGTACCAATCGAGGCTGCCTGCCATGTTGCACGTGTCCATAATTGGCGCAGAAAATCAGCTGTTGATGTTTTGCCGTTAGTGCCAGTTACCGCGGCGATCATGCCAGGTTGCTTGCCCCAGAAGCGGGCAGCGGCCCTGGCCAGCACATGCCGCGGATTTTCGACCATGACAATTGGTATGCTCAAATTATCCAGCGATGCTTCAAGTGGGCGCATATCGGTCAGAACAGCACTGGCACCAGCCTTAATGGCATCCTCGATATAGTTTCGCCCATCGGTCGAACTGCCAGCCAGCGCGGCAAACATATCGCCCGGTTTAATGGCGCGCGAATTGTCACTCATGCCCGCAATCGGCGTCGATGCGGCTTGATCGGGTATGTCTGCCAAATTGTTCAAAAGATCAGAAAGATGCAAGCGTTGCCTCCTGATTGCCAATATTGAAATCAAACATGAGTTTCTGGCGAATTAATGGCGATTCTTCGTCAACAGGGTGCACACCAAGAAGGGGGGAAACCTGTTCGACGATACGGCGCACTGCTGGGGCGGCCACCCAGCCACCAGTTGCATAACCATAGGTTTGTTTTTGCCCTTTTGGTTCATCAACCATGATAACGATCACATAGCGTGGGTCATGCACCGGAAAAGTGGCGACAAATGTAGCCAGATTAGCTTTGGCATTGTAGCCGCCATCAGCTTGAACTTTTTCAGCTGTGCCGGTTTTGCCACCAACCATATAGCCAGGCGCGCGGGCCTTTTTGCCAGTACCTTCTTTATGTGAAACAACCAGCCGCATCATTGATCTGACAGCGCGGGCTGTTTGCTCAGAAAAGACACGGGTTTTGACTAATTCGTCACCCGCTTTGCGCTTTAATAATGTGGGGGCAATGCGCAACCCATTACTGCTGGCGGTAGATACAGCACTGGCAAGATGTGTTGGTGAAATCGAAATGCCATGTCCATATGACACTGTCAGTGTTGCGGCGCGCTTCCAGTGCTTTGGTGATAATGGTTTGGCTATTTCCGGCAATTCAAGCGGCAAGCGGTCAAGCAAGCCAAGTCGCTTCATATATTCTTTCTGTATTGCCGCGCCAAATTCCTCGGCCATCAACGCCGATCCGATATTAGATGAATGCACCATGATTTCGGCGACATTTAACGGTTTTTTACTGGGATGATAGTCATTGATTGTAAAGCGGGCTACCCGAAGCGGCTTCATGACTTCAAACTCGGTACGTGGTGTTGCCGCGCCTGTTTCCAGCGCAATAGCAGTATTCAGTACCTTGAAGGTAGAACCCATTTCATACAGACCCTTGGTCGCACGGTTAAAGCGGGCGTCATCACTGGCTTTGGCAAAATGGTTTGGATTGTAGTCTGGCAATGATGTCATGGCCAAAATTTCACCACTGCGGGTATCAAGCAAAACACCTGCCCCGCCGATAGCTTCGAATTCATTGATTTGCTTTGATATTTCAGCGCGCATAATCGCCTGTAACCCAACATCAAGCGACAGATGAATATCCTTGCCCGCGGCCAGATGCGCATCCTGCGATTTTTCAATTCCGGCAATGCCATTATCTTCGGGATCAACCTGTCCCAGAATATGCGCGGCTGTTTCGGCACGTGGATAGACGCGTAATGTGCTTTGGGCAAAATACACGCCCGGAATGCCAAGCCGCAGAATTTCGGCATGGTGCAGAGGTGTCAGTTTTCGATCCAGTTCGACATAGCGGGTCTGTTTTGACAGTAATTTTTTCAGACTTGCTACATCATGCCGCGCGATAAATGGTGCCAGCTTCTTGGCCGCGTCGGTCACATCCATGATTTCGCGCGGGTCGGCATGCAGAACTGTAATCGGCAGATTGGTCGCCAGAAGCCGTCCTTTGCGGTCAAGTATCTGGCCACGCTCGATGTGCGAGGTTTTGAAATGATTGGCGATGCGCTCGCGTGCGCCCGCATCTGACAGGTTGAAAATCCGAAAGCCAATGATGCTAAAGGCCAATATAGCGACACTGGCGCACAGAAGCAGACGCATTTCTGCAATCACCCGCGACGCTGCTGGATCAGGGCGAGGCGGCAACACAAGATTATGCAAAGTAGATAGAAATCCCTTATGTCGCATTATGGTTTGTCCCCAGTTGCCAGAATGGCTTTGATATTGACGCCTTTTGTATCGAGAGCGGGTAGCCTGACAGACATTGTCGTGCGCTTATTTGTGTCAGCGCTTGTCGGCGCATGCTTTATGGCATGTGCTTTCGGTTTTTTGGGTTCTGGAAGTTGAACGACTGGGGTTGGTTTTTCCGGATTTAGTTCCGACATCACCCGCATCGGAATGGCGTCCAGCGGCAAAATACGGTCCTGACTGATCGGTTCCATATCCAATAACGAATTGGACAAATTCATGATCCGCTCAGGGCGTGACAAATACGCCCATTCAGCCTCAAGAACAGCAATATCGCGTTTGGTAACGGCAATGGTCAGATTCAGATCGTTCAGCCGATCCTGACGTGCATCGATCCCCGTCTTAACCTGATACAAGGTGGTGCCAAGGCCAGCCAGAACTATTGCCCCAATCAAAATCATGCGCATAGGGCATTCTCCTGTCCTGGATAGGGGGCATCAGTGCGCATGGCGACACGCAATTTGGCCGATCGGGCGCGGCTGTTATCTTCGCGTTCACGATCTCCAGCTTGCAAGGCTTTGCGCGTCAGCAATTCAAAAGTTGGAGCTGGGCCATTGCTGGGCGGGCGATGCCGAGATGGCTGTGATGCTATCTGGCTTCGTGACGCCAGAAAGCGTTTCACGATCCGGTCTTCGAGCGAATGAAAAGATACAACCGCCAGAATCCCCCCAGGCTTGAGCATGGCTTCGCTGGCGGCAAGGCCGGATTTCAACTCGTCAAGCTCGCGGTTTACATAGATACGCAAGGCCTGAAAACTACGCGTTGCTGGGTCAATCTGGCCATACCGCTTGGCAGGCATCACACTATGGATGATGGCAGCAAGCTGGCTGGTGCTTGATATGGTTGTTTCGCTACGTGCTTTGACAATGGCTTTGGCAATCCGACGCGATGCTTTTTCTTCGCCATATTCCCACAGAATTTGCGCAATATCATGTTCTTCGTGACTCATGACAATATCTGCGGCGCTGATTCCGGATCGTGACATGCGCATATCCAGCGGGCCATCCTGACGGAATGAAAATCCACGATCAGCCTGATCAAGCTGGGTCGAACAGACGCCAAGGTCAAAAGCCGCCCCATCCAGAACCGGCGCGCTGGCATGGCTTGTCGATGTCGAATCTGCAGATGCCAGTGCGCTATGCACAAGTGACTGCATATCGGAAAAACAGCCTTCGACAAGCGAAAAGCGGGGTTTATATTCAGCCACCATCGACTGTCCGCGGGCAATCGCGTCAGGGTCGCGGTCAATCGCAATGACGTTACACTCAGCGGCATCAAGCAGGCTACGGCTGTATCCGCC